>JAEEGH010007416.1_pt1 | contig 26410 bp, 19 predicted proteins | sample 9134181 | NCBI WGS metagenome assembly JAEEGH01 (sample SAMN16246544, study PRJNA631951) | gut metagenome | biome: gut microbiome; feature: rumen; material: DP-attached | host: Bos | place: Iran: Karaj | collected 2018-10 | reverse complement strand
ATGCGGAAGATTTACACAGCCGTGGGAGCCGTTGGTCTTGTAGATCTCTCCGCCGAAATTCTTTCTCCAGGTTGCGTCGTGAAGACCACATCCTCCTCTTGTAAAGGGCATCCAGTAGTCAACCCAGTTGCGCCAGGTTGGACCTGTAAGGTAAGTGCCTTTAACGTGGCCATATGTTGCATATATTCCAACGGGAGTGGTACGGTGCTTGCTCACATCTCCTGTGACACATGGACTTTCAAAGACCGGAGTGCCATTAAGGACGTAAGTGACTGTCTGGGCGTCTAAGTTGACATCAATATATGTGTTTAATGGTGTCCCGGCATCTTCCTCTTCCTGGTTCTGGAATCTTCCTTCATAGATACCAAATGTCAGATAGTGATTTATCAGCGCCTGCCGGCTGTCACCAAGTGCTGCCACAACATCGGGATATTTCGCTGCGTAGTAAACCGGATCAAAGCCGCTTGCATGAGACTGAACTGGGAAGAGTAGCACCAGAAATGCTATGATGCCAAGCATTGTGGTCATTCGTAGAATTGAATGTTTCATATAGTTGTCTCTCCATTATTTTGGGATATTAAGTGATGTGTTTCAATTATAGTAATTAATGAACGTTTAGCCGTAATCTCATTATAACTCACTTTATGTGCTAATGTCTATTGTACATAGCAAATCATTGTGGGATTTGGTATAATCTATGGTGCCCTTAAACACATATGCAAAACAAGGAAGGACAAAGGAAATATATGAATAAAGAATATGATGTAGTAATTATCGGCGCGGGCCCTGGAGGCATATTCTGCGCGTATGAACTTATGGAAAAGAGACCTGATCTTAAGGTTGTTATCATAGAAAAGGGAAGATCTATTGAGAAGAGAAACTGCCCCAAGAGAACCACAGGCGTTTGCGCAGGATGCAAGCCCTGCTCAATCACAACGGGATTTGCAGGAGCCGGAGCGTTCTCTGATGGTAAACTTTCCCTTTCACCTGATGTCGGAGGAACACTCCCTGATATTCTGGGATATGATGCTGCCACAAAACTCATAAATGAGTCTGATGAGATTTATCTTAAATTCGGCGCTGACAAGAGCGTGTGGGGAATTGACAAGGAGGCTGAGCTTCGCGAGATCAGAAGAAAAGCCATCAATGCAAACCTTAAACTCGTTGAGTGCCCTATCAGACACCTTGGAACAGAAGAAGGATACAAGATCTATTCCAAGCTTCAGCAGCACATCCTGGACAAGGGCGTTGATATTGAATTTAACACAATGGTAACAGACATAACTGTTGAGGATGGCGTTGCCAGATCAGTTACCACTGACAAGGGAGATACCTATACTGCAAAAGAGATTGTCAGCGCAGTTGGAAGAGAAGGCGCCGACTGGTTCAAGGATAAGTGCGAGGAAATAGGTATCGAGACCAAGCCCGGAACAGTTGATGTGGGTGTACGTGTAGAGGTTAGAGATGAGGTAATGCAGTTCCTTAATGAGAACCTCTATGAGGCTAAGCTTATCTACCACACACCAACTTTTGATGATAAGGTAAGAACTTTCTGTACCAATCCGTCAGGAGAAGTTGCAACAGAGTACTACGAGGGCGGACTTGCAGTTGTTAACGGACATGCTTATAAGGGAAAAGAGTTTAAGACCAGTAATACAAACTTTGCTCTTTTGGTTTCAAAGAATTTTACAAAGCCCTTTAAGACACCTATCGAATACGGCAAGAAGATCGCTGAGCTTTCAAACATGCTCTGTGGCGGCAAGATTCTTGTGCAGACCTACGGCGATTTCAAGAGAGGAAGAAGAACTACAGAGGAGAGACTTTGTAGGAACAACCTTATTCCGACACTTAAGGATGCTGTTCCCGGAGACCTTTCACTTGTGTTCCCTCACAGGATAATGGTAGATCTTGATGAGATGATCCAGGCCCTTGATAAAGTTACACCGGGACTTGCATCAGATGAGACGCTGCTTTACGGTGTAGAGGTTAAGTTTTACTCCAATAAAGTAATAGTCAATAAGGATTTTGAGACCAGCATAAAAGGACTTCGCGCGATCGGTGACGGAGCCGGAATTACAAGAGGACTTCAGCAGGCAAGCGCCAACGGACTTTGCGTTGCCAGAAGTATTATAAGGAAACTTGAATCATGAAAAGAATCACAGCTGCACTGACTCTGTGCTTAATGCTGATGCTGACAGGGTGTTCCGGACAGGACAGAAGAGTTGTGTTTACCACAGGTCTTCAAAAGGATGAGGTTTTCAAGATAGAAGACACTTCCTGCTCACTACAGGAAGCTATGGTATATCTGGTCAATACTCAGATGGGATATGAAAATGCCTTTGGTTCTGATATATGGCAGGCTGAAACAGATAATGGCACAGTAGAAGAAAGACTGAAAGATTCAGTACTTGCCAAGATTGCTCAGATAAAAGTTATGAATCTTCTTGCACAGGAGAATGGGATAACTCTTGATGAAACAGAGGAGAACCTTGTTCTTACAGCGGCGGAGGAGTACTACAATCAGCTAAGCGCCGCCGATATTGAAGCAATGCGAGGAGTTACTCTTGAACAGGTCCAGGGAATCATGAGACAGCAGGTAGTGGCAGATAAGCTGTACGACTACATCATAAGAGACATCAATCCTGAGATATCCGATGATGAGGCCAGAACCATAACTGTTGAGCAGATACTGATAAAGACCTACTCCCAGGACAACATTGGGAACAGAACCCCTTATACTGATACGGAAAAAGATGAAGCTTACATGAAGATAAGGGAGATCTACAAGAAGATTCTTAATGGTGCAAGCTTTGAAGAACTCATGTCCCAGTACAATGAAGCAGATGAGAGTACAATCTCTTTTGGCAAAGGGGAAAAAGAGCCTGATTTTGAAACTGCAGCCTTTAACCTGGGGACAGAAGAGACCAGCGGCATAATTGAAAGCGATGAGGGTTATGTAATACTCAAATGTATCAGTACCTTTAACAGGGAAGAGACTGAGGCAAACAAGAACAAGATAGTTGCCCAGAGAAAGAGAGAGGTTTTTGGCGCCCAGTACGATGCCTTTGTTGCAGATCTGACAAAAGAGCTAAATGAAAAACTCTGGGACAGCATAGAACTCATAGATGATGATAATGTCTCTGCTTCAAATCTCATGGAAGTGTACGAAAAGTACTTTAAATGACAAAAACATGTCCAAAATATAAACATAATATACAAAGGATTGGCACTTGTGTAAAAACAAGTGCCATTATTTTTGTCTAAAACGCACAAAAATTGATAACAAAATATTAATATTCTGTAAAAGAAGTAAAAAATGTGCTTGTTAAAGTAAAAGAAATCCATTCTATCTGAAAAATCGATTAGATATAGTTAAGTTGTAGTAAGTTTTACATCAAATCAGGAGGAAACGGGTATGAAGAAATTTAGAACATATATCCTTATGATTACGATTATCAGTATGATGGCAGCCCTTTGGGGATGCGGATGTAAGACAGAGAAGTGGGCATATATACATGATCCCATGGAGGCGGTGATTGCTCTTTCAGACAACGGTCAGGCTACTTACAAGGGGAGTGAGTATACCTACACCAAAGATGATTCCTTTATAACACTTAAGGATGGAAATACAGAGCAGCACATGCGCTACGAGATGGACGGAGACAAGATGACCCTGTATGAAGAATCCACTTACACAAGAGTAGGTAGTGGAAATGGTCTTGTTGGGGACTGGCAGCAGGGCAATGGCTGGTCATATGTGTTCACAGAAGATGGGAAATTTTCAGAGGAGAGCATTTTCTATGGACACTATACTGTAGATGAAGATAATTCCCGTATCAAACTTATGTATGACGATCCAATCGAGGACGCTTATCTGTATTACACCCTTGATGGCGACAAACTCACGGTTGCATATCCTTGGCCGATGGTCAGGGTAAAATAAATTTCATTCAAAAAAGGAGAGGTGTGTTATGAAAATGAAGCGTTTAGTTTCAACCCTGTTGGCGGGAGTTATGACTCTTTCTCTCGTCGCATGTGGAAGTGCACAGGCACCCGCTGCTACGGATAACGGCAGCGCTGCAACAGAGCCGGCTGCAACAGCTGAGCCAGCACAGACCACAGAACCTGCTGCTGTTGAGAATACAAGTTCTTCGGAACCTATTTCTCTCAACATGTGGTGTATTGCTACTGAGAGTGACTCAAACCGTCACGCTTATGAGCAGGCCATAGCTGATATGCAGGAGAAATATCCTGATATCAACTTCACCTGGGAGGCTTTTGAGAACCAGTCATACAAGACTAAGATCAAAGCTGCTGTTTCTGCTAACGAAATGCCTGATATCTTCTTCACATGGTCATGTGCATTCCTTGGTGACTTCGTAGATGCAGGCAAGGTTTACTGCCTTGATGATGCTTACCAGAACTGGAAGAGTGAGCTTCCTGAGAACATGCTTGGTAACACAACTTATAACGGCAAGCACTACGGCGTTCCTACAACAATGAACATCGTTGGTCTGTTTGCTAACATGGATCTTCTTGGCCAGGTTGGTTACACAGAGATTCCGGGAACTTATGAAGAGTTCATCGAGTGCTGCGACAAGCTTAAGGCAGCAGGCATCATTCCTTTCGGATGTGCAGGAAAAGAGACATGGTGCGTAACAGAGTATCTTGAGTCTGTAATCGAGAAGAGCGCAGGCGCTGACACTCTTAATGACATCTTCCTTGGAAGAGCTACATGGAATAATCAGGACGTTGCTGACGCCGTTGATACATTCCAGGGTCTTGTAACAAACGGATACTTCGATCCTTCAGGAATCGGCCTTACAAATGACGAAGTTAAGAACAACTTCATCGCTGGCAAGTATGCATTCTACATGAATGGTACATGGAACTGTGCTGATTTTGCAGCTAACGAAGAGTTCCTTCCTAAGGTAAAGGTTGCTGAGTTCCCAGTTATCAACGCTGACAAGGCTAAGCTTGGACAGCTCATCGGTGGTCCTTCAGATACACTTGCAGTTGCTGCTTCTTCACCTAACGCAGAAGTTGCTGCTAAGTACGCTATGGAGCTTGGTAAGCTCATCTGCCACTATGGTTACCTCGATGGATGCGGACTTCCAGCATGGACACCTTATGGTGACACAAGTTCAGTTAACCCTCTTACACAGACAGTTGCTGAGATCTGTGCAAAGGCTGACACATTCGTACTCTTCGGCGACACAGCTATGAGTGCTGATGATGCTAACACATATCTTTCATATGTAGATCAGGTTTATGGATGCCAGGTTAACGGCGACCAGTTCATCGAAGGTCTTGCAAAAGAAATAAGATAAAAGCATAAACTAAATTTCCATCTCTCAGGTCCTTCCTTGCTTCCGCTTTGGAAGTAGGGAGGGACCTTTTTAAAAAAGATTTCCAAGTGGGTTATGTGAGTGAGGATTGGTATGAGTGATAATAAGGTTAAAAATGAGAAGAAAAAACGGAAGATAGAAGAGGGGCTTGCTATTTTCGTATTTCTTCTTCCAGGACTCCTTCTCTTTGTAAGCATCCTGATCGCACCTATTGCTGTTTCTGTTTACAGAAGTATGTACGATTGGAATGGTTTTTCCGAGGGAACATTTATTGGTTTTGACAACTATATAGAATTATTTACAAATGGTTCTATCAAATTCATGAATTCTCTTAAGAATTCTCTTATATTGGCGTTTTTCTCAGTGTTTATTCAGCTGCCTCTGGCGCTTGGACTGGCTCTTATACTGGGAAGACGTGAAAGCAGAAAAGAAAGAGCCTTTCTTTCTATATTCTTTATGCCGGTACTGATCTCAACAGTTGTTATTGGTCAGTTATGGCTTAAAATTTACAATCCTGATTATGGTATCCTGAACAGATTCCTTGATGCTGTTCACCTTAGTAGCTGGAAGCATGTATGGGTAGGAGATATCAAGACTGCTCTTGGAAGTATCATTGTTCCAACAGTATGGCAGTATGTAGGCTATCACATGCTCCTGATGTACGCAGGTGTTAAGGGTGTTGATATTGATCTTAGAGAAGCAGCTATGCTTGATGGCGCAACAAAGTGGCAGGTTGACAGATATGTGGTTATTCCAATTATCAAGCCGATCCTCAGAGTAAGCGTTATCTTTGCTGTAACCGGATCACTTAAGACCTACGACCTTGTTCGTATCCTTACCGAAGGTGGTCCATTCCAGTCAACAGAGGTTCCAAGTACACTTTTGGAGAACATGTTATTCCTCAGAAACCGTTATGGAATGGGAAGTACTATTTCAGTAATGCTGATACTTCTTTGCTTTGCTTTTGCACTACTGATAACTGCAGCATTTAGAGAAAAGGATGTATAAATATGGAAAGTTACACATTAAAAGAAGAAAATCCCGTGATCAAGATCATTATTGACGTGTTTTTGGTTATCTGGGCTATCATAAATCTTTTCCCAATATATTTCATGTTTACTTTTTCTCTTAAGTCAAACGAAGAAATATTTGGTGAAAACATAATTGGACTCCCAAAAGAGTGGCTTTGGTCCAACTACACAACAGCTCTTCATACAGGAAATATGGGACTGTATTTCTTTAACAGTATTCTTGTAACAACACTGGCTATAGCTATTTCCATTATGGCAGCTATGATGGCCTGCTATGCTATCACCAGAATCAAATGGAGATTCAGTAGGCTCACAAACGCATTCTTTATGCTGGGACTTACGATTCCTATTCAGGCATCTATCGTTCCTGTATATGTAGTAATGAGTAGAGCTCACTGGCTCAACAAATATTCAACACTTATTATTCCTTATTCAGCGTTTGCACTTTCAATGGCTATCCTCATCTGTACAGGCTTTATGTCTGAGATTCCTTATGCTCTTGATGAGGCTGCCAGAATCGATGGCTGCGGACTTTTCAGAACATTTTTTACCATCATATTACCGCTGATGAAGCCGGCTGTATCTACGGTTGGAATATATTCATACCTCCAGTGCTGGAATGAATTCATGTTTGCCAATGTATTCATTTCCGATTCGGCCCACAGAACCCTCCCGGTTGGTATTAAGGCTCTTTCAGGCCAGCATACAACGGATTGGGGACCGATTGGAGCAGCACTTGTGATTGCAACTTTCCCTACTCTCATAGTTTATCTATTTCTCAGTCGTAAGATACAGGCTAGTTTCATCGCGGGAGCTGTGAAAGGATAAGAACCCACTTGGACGCCACTTTTTGTGCTGTTTTACTTTAATAAACGGCCAAAAAGTGGTATCTTTTTTGTGTAAGGGAGTTTGGGGAATTTATGGGGAAAGAGGATTCTTTTGGCAAATTGAAGAGTAGCCTTAAGAGAAGAGTGTCTTTGTCTGCCAGTCTGCAGAAGGGGATACTCGGTCTTATTTTGGTTGTTACCATTTCTTTTATTATTTCCACCTATTATATAGCAGATAAGGAGCAGAAGAACTATTGTAAAAGAGAGTCTGAGAGCGTTCTGAAGACTCTTTCCAGCAATATTTATTCTGATGTTCGTAAATACATAGAGCTTTCCAGGCTTATCATGACCGAGGACAGGCTTGTTGAGTTTCTTAGGGCCGATGCTGACAGAGTTGATATTGGTATGATCAATGATGCCAGATACGGCGTTATGAGTGTTTTGAATGTTACTGAGAGCGTGGACGGTGTTATGATCTTCAGAGAAGATCTGATAATGGTTGCGACTAACAGATTTACATATAATTATGACTACGAGCTCATGAACAGTGATGAGTGGAGAAAAGATATATACGATGGAAGAGGAAGCGCCATAGTAACACTTAACAGCAACAATGTGGCTTCCAAGGCTGATAACAGGCCAGTTGTTACAATTGCCAGAGCTATATATGACATAGACTCCCAGGAGAGAAAGGGAGTTATGCTGATGAATATCTCCACCAGCCTTTTTGACAAGATGCTGTCACAGCTTGGATACAGGAACATCTGCATCATGGGCGATGATGGTACATTCCTTGCAGGAAATAGTAGTTATACACAGTTCTTTGATAGCAATATAGCCCAGGGACACATTAAATATAAGGATGTTGAATATAATGGGGGCAAGATGCTCTTATCTACAACAAGAGTCAGCGATTATCCCATTATTGTCATGAGGCTTGCACCCTATAGTACAGAAGGAATTCCTTTTAGTATTATTTACGTTTTGTTAGCTCTTTTGCTCATATTTATCATTACGGTATTCTTTGTCAGCACATTTATCAGGAGGAACATTACTGATCCGGTTCTTTTGCTGTCAGAATCCATGGACAAGAACAAGAAGACAGGAGAGCTTAAAAAGGTTGATGCGCATATGCCTTCGGACGAGCTTGAAATGCTCAAGGAGGACTATAACAGCCTTATTGATCACGTCAATGAACTTATTGATACTCTCATAGAAAAAGAGAAAACGCTGCAGCGAGCTGAGATGAGGGTTTTGCAGGAGCAGATCAAGCCACATTTTCTTTATAATTCTATAGAGACAATTGGTTATATGGCGCTGGATGCAGGGGCAGAAAAGGTTCATGATGCGCTTGAAACCTTGGGAAGCTTTTACAGGAATTTCCTAAGTAAGGGCGACAGAGAGATTCCATTATCCAGGGAAATATGGATAGTTAAAGACTATCTGGCTCTTCAGAAGCTAAGATATGGGGACATCATGGATGATGAATACGATATAGCTGAAGATACGCTTCAGGTGGTGGTTCCCAAGCTGATATTACAGCCACTGGTTGAGAACAGTATTTATCATGGTATCAGGCAGAAGGGTGAGAAGGGTATTATCAAGATCAGTAGCAGACTTGAGGATGGAGAGCTTTATCTGACTGTCAGAGATACCGGCGTTGGTATGAGTCAGGAAGAAATTGATGATATTCTTTCTACGGAGAAAAATGACAGCAGATCAGAAGCGGATAGCTTTGGACTTTGGGGGACGATCCAGAGAATCCGAATATTTGAAGGTGAAGAGGATATAGTTAAGATTGAGAGTGAGATAGGTGAATACACTCAGATAGAATTCAGAATTAAGGCAAAATAGGTATCATAGGTAGTTTCGAGTCATAAAGTGGGGTAGGTATGGATAGAAAATACAGGGTTATGATAATTGATGATGAGCAGTCAGCCAGGAAACTAATGAGGGCTTCCATAGACTGGGATAGTCTTAACATGGAGGTTGTTGGGGAAGCAGCCAGTGGTATCGAGGCTATCAATACAATTGATGAGCTCAGGCCAGATATAGCATTTGTAGATATCTCAATGCCATTTATGGATGGAATTGAATTCACTCAGGTTGCTACAGGCAGATATCCGAATCTGGTTATCATTATCATGACAGCCATCGACAAATTCGAATATGCAAGGAAATGTGTGAGCCTTCCCGTATTTGAATATATGCTCAAACCAATGGTCAGAGCGGAGATTACAGAGGTTTTGGAGAGAGTTAAAGGAAAGCTTGATAATTCTCCTGATTTTTGGGATGATAATAAGGCAAATGATGCAGTGGCATCTTCCAAAGCCGATTCCACAGATACTATCAAGGCATATGTGGAAGAAAACTATGGTGATCCCAAGCTTAATCTGGCTTTTATAGCACAGCATTTTGGCTTTAGTTCCAGCTATTTATCCAGAAAGTTTAAGCAGGACACTGGCAAGAATTTCATCGAATATCTTACCGGTATCAGAATGACCAAAGCCATGGATATAGCAAGGAATGGACACAAGATGTATCAGGCGGCTGCAGAGGTTGGTATTCCTGATCCAAACTATTTCGGAAGATGTTTTAAAAAGTACACCGGAATGAGCTATTCTGGTTACGTTAACGCAGAGAGCTTTGGCGGCAAGATGGCAGTGCACAAAACAGGTGCATGAGGTTTTTATGAATGTTTTTGATATTATAGGTCCCGTTATGATCGGACCTTCAAGCTCTCATACAGCAGGAGCTGTGAGACTTGGAAATGTAGTTAATAAGCTTATTGATGACAGGAAGCTTAATAAGGTTGAGATTATTTTCTCTGGTTCTTTTGCCCAGACCTACAAGGGGCATGGAACTGATAAAGCGCTTCTTGCAGGAATTATGGGCTACAAGAGCTATTCTCCTGAGATAAGGGATGCTCTGACAATAGCAGATGAAAGAGGAATCAATTACTCTTTTTCCAAGGAGAACATCAAGGATGCGCATCCCAATACAGCGGTTGTAAGGTTCTATCTGGAGGATGGGACTGAAGGAACTATGCAGGGAGCCAGCATAGGTGGTGGCAACATTCTGGTAAATCAGATAAATGGCATGAATGTTGAGTTTAACGGAGATAACAATACGATTCTTGTCATGCATGAGGATAAGCCTGGAGTTATCGCAAATGTAACCCATATGATGCACTTTGAACATGAGGATCTTAATATTTCCAATTTCCATCTGTCCAGACAGGAGAAGGGCGGAGATGCTATCATGACTATCGAGATAGACAATCAGCCACCAGAGGAACTGGTAGATGAGATAAGAGGAATAGAGCATGTCAAAAATGCTATTTTAATCAGACGTGTGTGATCGCAGCAAGAAGTAGAGGTAGTGATGCTTAAATATGAATCAATACAGGAACTGGTCCTGGAAGCTGAGAAAAGAGATATCAAGATAAGCCAGCTCGTTCTGGAGGACCAGGCAAGGTGCATGGAGAAATCCGAGCGCGAGATATATGAGAAGATGGAAGAAAGCTTCCAGATAATGAGAGAATCAGTTAAGGCTGGAATGGACAAGAATCAGAGGTCTACTTCAGGTCTTACTGGAGGCGAAGGTTTTCTTATGAATGAATATGCCAGGAATAATGGAGGCCTAAGCGGCAGCTTTATGACTAAGGCTATCGCAAGGGCTCTTTCTGCGTCATGCTGTAATGCCAGCATGGGCAAGATTGTGGCAGCCCCAACAGCAGGTAGCTGTGGTATCCTTCCTGGATGTCTTGTTAGCCTTTATGAGGACAAAGAGTACGATGTAAAAGATATAGTGATGAGTATGTTTACTGCTGCTGGCTTTGGTATGGTAATAGCCAGTAGAGCCAGTATAGCTGGAGCACAGGGTGGATGCCAGGCAGAATGTGGAAGCGCTGCGGCTATGGCGGCTGCTTCTCTTGTAGAGCTTGGTGGCGGAAGCCCATCTCAGTGCGCAGATGCTCTGGCTATAGCTATTTCGAGCCAGATGGGGCTTGTATGTGATCCGGTTGCAGGTCTTGTAGAGATTCCTTGTATTAAGAGAAACGCTTCAGGTCTGATGATTGCTTTTTCTAGTGCAGACATGGTGCTTGCAGGGCTTGATGCCAAGATTCCGGCAGATGAGTGTCTGGATGCAATGGCAGAGGTTGGAGATAGCCTTCCTAAGAGTCTTAAAGAGACCGCCAAGGGAGGTCTTGCAGCTACTCCAACAGGTAAGAAACTGAGAGACCAGGTATTTGGCTAACTTTATTGGACTGGTTTATGTCAGTGTGATAAAATGAAGCGTTGAATTTAAGTAAAAGGATATTCGAAAATGTGTAATAACAAGAAGACCATCATAGTAATGCCCGTAGCCAATGAGGCAGCTACTATGGCACAGGTCATAGATGAGATAATGGCACTTCCTTATGAGAATCTGTATTACTATCCGGTAATAGATGATTATTCCAAGGATGATACAGAGAAGATCATAAGAGAAAAGGCAGGGAATAACCCCAAGATCAAGCTTATTTACTATAAGGAGTCAAAGGGAGTTATCAGCTGTTACCTTGAAGGCTATAGACAGGCTCTTTTGGATGGGGCAGACAGAATTATTGAGATGGACGGCGGACTTAGCCATGATCCCAAGCAGATTCCCATGTATATGGACAAGCTTGATGAAGGCTATGACTGTGTATGGGGCTCCAGATTCATTAAGGGAGGCGGTGTAAGTGACCTTCCTTTGTATAGACGAATACTTAGCGGTGGCGGAACTATTCTTGCCAACGTGGTTTTGGGAACCAAGCTTAAGGATATGACAAGTGGTTATGAGGCATTCCAGAGACATGTACTGGAGAACATCAATCTGGACCAGATCATGTCTACAGGGCACATGTATCAGACTGAGCTTCGTTATTATTGCAGAAACCTTAACTGCATAGAAGTGCCTATCCACTATGTGGGATCATCAACAGGGCTTAAGCCCAAGGCTGTTGTAGAAGCTCTTGAAATCTTATTTAAGCTTAAGAAGCACGAAAGGTATATATGGAAAAAGTAAAGTATTTGATACTGGGCGGGGGCCCTTCTGGACTTACTCTAGGAAGAAAGCTCCTTGACCTGGGAGAAAGAGACTTTCTTGTAATAGAAAAAGAGGACACTGTGGGTGGACTCTGCAGATCAGAAACAGTAGATGGCAAGCCACTTGATATTGGTGGCGGCCATTTTCTTGATGTTAGAAGACCAGCTGTATGTGAATTTGTTTTCCGTTTTCTTGAGGAAAAAGAGTGGAATTCTTTTGACAGAGATTCCAGGATCAGTATTCATGGTATGGAGATAAATCATCCGTTTGAGGCCAATATCTGGCAGCTTCCAGAGGAATATCAGGATAAATATCTTGAGTCAATTAAGAATGCCGGCTGTAATACCGGTGCTGAGAAGCCAGTTCTTTTCACAGAATGGATCAGATGGAAGCTGGGAGATGAGATAGCCGATAATTATATGCTTCCATATAATGGCAAAATGTTCTCTGATACTCTTGATGAGCTTGGAACATACTGGCTTGAGAAGCTCCCTAATGTAAGCTATGAGGATACATTAAGGTCCTGTCAGGAGCATAAGATGTTTGGTACTCAGCCAGGCCATGCACAGTTCTATTATCCCAAGGAATATGGATATGGCGAGGCTTTCATCAGAATTGCTGACAGCATGAAAGAAAATGTGGTTACGGGACTTTCTGTAGCTGAGGTTGACCTTGAGAACAGAGTAATTACCTGTGATGACGGCAGAAAGATACAGGCAGATAAGATAATTACTACGATTCCATGGGATAGCTTTGAAGTGGTTGGAGTATCTGATGAGTTCAAGAACGCAGTTGCTGCGCTTAAGCATTCAGCAGTGGAGATCAGATACGTGGACGAGGATCCTCAGACACCTGCTCACTGGGTATATGTGCCAGATGAAAAGAAGCCATATCACCGTATTTTGTGCAGATGTAATTTCTGTCCTGACTCCAAGGGCTATTGGGTTGAAACTGTTAAAAAGAGAACAGCAGCCTATGCGGATTCTGAGTGGGCTGGTAATTATGCATATATGAATGAATATGCTTATCCGCTTAACACAATAGATAAGCCACAAAAGATAAGCTTTATTCTGGAGGAAGCTAAGTCTAAGGGCGTTATCGGCCTTGGCAGATGGGGCGAACATGAGCATTATAACTCAGATGTTGTAATGGAAAGAGCTATGAAGCTTGCTGACGAGCTTATCAGGGCCTGAGGTTTGATGAATTGAGATTTGAAAGGGGAGAGCTTAGTAGCGTATGAAGAATAAGATTAAGGTTACTAAGATACTTTTATGCGTGTTGGTTGTAGTGCTGACATGCTTTGCTCAGATTATACTGGGCAGAGAAACTGGACTTCATAATAAGTCGGAGGATGTTCATCCTCCGCTTTTTGATACTCCGTCTTATGTAGAAGTTAATGATGGAGATATTCTTAATCTGGAGCTTGTAGCCAAAGAAGATACTTATCTTGGCAGTATGAATGTTGTTCTTGTTAATACTGATCCTGCAGGAAAAGGAACCATAGAGTTTAGGTTAACAGATGCTTCTGGGAATGAGCTTTGGACAACAGTCATGGAGGAATCTGCTGTAGTTATCGGTGAATGGACTAATATAGGCAGTCCTGATTTCTACATGGAAAAGGGCAAAGACTATAAGCTATCTATTAATGCAAAAGGTTGCAGTCCTTATTTTATCAAGACTCAGCTAGATGCTACCAATAAGGTGATGCCATTTTATGAGAAGGTAGAAGGGGCTGATACAGGCATTTCCCTTGGAACTTCTATTATTTCTGATAAGGCTCTTACCTATGCGGATGTTTTCTATTATTCCAGAGTTATTACGGTGCTTGTAGGTATAGCTCTTATCGGCCTGATCCTTTTTGGCTATGGTAAGTGTGTTATGACACTTCGTAGGCTACCAGAGCTTAAGGCTATTGAGTCTGTTGGAAGTGATATCTTTTTATGCGTGCTGTATATCACTCTTTGTCTTTCTATATGGATAAATGGATATCTTGAGGGAATCAATATTAGTGCTGATTCAGCAGGCTACCTTAGAGAAGCCGTCAATATGGTGGCTGGAAATGGCTTCCACTACGATGGTCTTGCTGGCTATAACAACACCTGGTTTGCCAACTGGCCGATTCTGTATCCTGTTATGATAGCTTTGGTAATGAAGATTACAGGAATGGAAGTATATGCGGCTTCCAAGATTTTGTCGATGATACTTGTAGGTGTGCTTATTTTGATACTCAGGTTCACTTACAAAAAGGATGCATGGTTTTATGCGCTCTTTATGACCAATCTGGGGCTTATGTATCTGTATTGGTATTCCTGGAGCGAGCTTCCGTTTATTATCTTTATGGTGCTATTTGCCCTTAGCCTTCACAGGGTGCTGGCAGATGGTGAGAATAAGGCTATTAGCTATGTATTTCTTGGTGCAAGTGCCTTTTTATGCTTTCTTACAAGATATTTTGGAATGTTTACCTATTTTGTAATAGGGCTCTATATGCTGATTCTTTTGATCGATAAGCTCTGGGGCAGCAAAAAAGGTGACTTTAAGAAGATTATTTATCTTGGAATTACAGCTTTTGCTTCTGGATGCATGTGTATTTTGTATCTTCTTAATAACAAGATTCAGAATGGAATGCCATCGGGAGTATCAAGATCAATGTGGTGGGATGATTATCAGTCACTGACCAATGATCTTGTGAAAGCTCTTTTGGCTGAAATATTCAATATCTTCCATACCGAGGTACCAGCTTATATTGCCGGCTTGTCCTACGGAAAGAGTGTGCTGATAGTATTTCTTGTGATAATTGTTGCTGTTGTTTTTATCCTTGGAAATGCCAAGAGATTATCAAGAGAGTCAGTACTTATTACAACCGGCGTTGTATATTACGGAATGTTCATTGTTATCCGTTATTTCTCTTCAATGGATACTTTCTACTACAGATTTTTTGCTCCGGCTACTTTCCTGTTAACTCTCGGTATTGCAGGTCTTTTGCATGGCAAGATGAGAGATGTGCGAGTGAGGAATGGGCTTTTACTAACTGTTATGTGCGTTATCTGCATCTTTGCGTGGAGTGATCAGGCAGAGCATATTCGTACCAATAAGCTTCCTTACTACGATATTGTTCAGATGAACTGGGATGAGGAATATGCAGAGATTCCGGATAGAAGCGTTGTTATATTCAGTACACTGGACTACAGATCACAGTACTACAGGGCAGATGTTGTGGAAGGCACGATCAGTCCTGAGGATACTATGGAGTCACTGCGAGAGAGATACCATGGCAGTAATCAGATGTGTATTCTTTCGTCAGATGCTACAGCCATGGTAGAGGCTGGAATATATGATGCCAGCATAAATGAAGCAATTACAAATAATGTTGTAGATGGCAGGAAATACTGCGTTATTTCGTTGAATTAATTTTGGCTTTTATATCTTGAAACGGTATTTTAAAATCCCCTTGGACAGGCAGAAAACCAAGGGGATTTTTGTAAAGATTAAAAATTTCAAAATACTATAAAAATACGATTAATCGTATAGTTTACAATCAAATTGTGGCGTAGAATTTTATTGTTATAAGTGTATTATTGTGCGTTTAAACGAATGACATTACTAGCGTGTCACGGGAAAAGGAGAGAAATAATGGCTTCTAACAATAATAAACAGGAGAAAATTCCATTTTTCAAGACTGTAGCAGGTATGAGTGCTATTTCATATGGTGCACTGCTAATTCTGTTTGCAGTTTCAATCTTTATCGTTGTTAATCAGATGAATCAGATGACTAGTACATCTATTGCTACTTCTACTGTTGTAGAGGGCGTTATGAACGATATGAGAGTGTTTGAGGTAGATATGCGAATCCTTGATAATGATGGATTTGCGCTTGCTTCAATGTATGACACCATCAAGGCTATGGGTCAGGTTGATCAAAAAATACCTGAGATGGAGAAGTGTATTACAGAGATGGATAGTGCCGTAGAGGGAATTGTATCCACTTTTAATACGCCTGGATATAGCAGTGCTACAGCTGTAGAAGCTGCCAAGACATTACAGGATAACTATACGCCATATAGAGAAGGCTATAAAAATGTAATTACTGCGGCTGGAACTGGCGATGTCAATTCAATCCTTATGGTTGTCTATGGTGATGCTTCAACTCAGCTTGCAAATATGAAGGATCAGCTGGCAATACTTAATGAAGAAGTTGCTCTTGTTGAAGAAAAATCTCATCAGACTGTTGAGAACAGAACGCACGCAGCTATTGCAGTTATCAATGTTCTTATGGTCATATATATTCTTTTCATCGTTGCATTCCTGTTCTTTAATTATCAGATGGTTGGCAAAAAGGTTAACCAGATGGCTGACGAGATCAACAATATTATTTCAAATATCCAGAATCATAAGGGTGATCTTACAGTCAGAGTTCAAACGCATACAGCTTCTGAGCTTGTGTATATTAAGAATGGTTTCAACCTGTTTATTGAGACTCTTCAGAAAATTCTTAGAGAAGTTAAAGATGGTACAGTTGTACTGACAGAGTCTTCTGAGGATATGACTAACCAGATTGTTTTGGCTAGAGACAATATTACCAATACTTCTGCAGCACTTGAGGAATTGTCAGCAAGTATGCAGAATGTATCTGATACAGCAAATGTAATGAATGATAAGCTTGATGATGTTAAGAATGCTACTGGTAACATCAACAATGGCGTTGAAGATGGTACAGCCAAGGCCGAGGAAATCAGAGCAGAGGCTATCGAGATTAAGAATGGTGCTCAGGTTAAGAAGGATAACACAGGATCCAAGATGGAAGAACTCTCTGGAGTACTTGAGAAATCTGTTAAGGATAGTGAGAAGGTATCACAGATCAATGAGCTTACTAAGGTAATTCTTGATATCGCATCACAGACTAACCTCCTTGCTCTTAATGCTTCTATTGAGGCAGCAAGAGCGGGTGAAGCTGGTAAGGGCTTTGCAGTTGTTGCGCAGGAAATCAGTGCTCTTGCTGATAACTCCCGCCAGACAGCTGGTAACATCCAGAATATCAGTAATGAAGTAACTGAAGCTGTTAAGTCTCTTGCTGATAACGCTATGCAGGTGCTTGAATTCATCAATACTACAGTACTTGCTGACTATGATGCATTTGTTGATACTGGTGAGAAGTATGAAGAGACAGCTAGACTTATCAATGAGATGCTTGATGGTATTTCAGAGCAGACCCAGAATCTGAATGAGATTATGGAACAGATGGCTGATTCAGTTACTTCAATCTCTTCTTCTGTTAATGAAGCATCAGAAGCGATTAATACATCTGCTGGTCATTCACAGGATATTGTTGATGAGATTACAGGTATCAGTTCTGCTATGGATACTAATAATGACGTTACAAGTAAGCTCAATGACAGTACTAAGCAGTTCATTAATATCTGATATTACGATTGTGATTGTTTTCAGATAATAACGAATAAAGTTGAATAATTTACGAAAATATTACGGAATTGTTAATATATTATTGACAATTCCGTTTTTTCGTTAATAATTATATATGTCGCGACAAAATATATGGGAGGTGCTTATGATGCACAATTCAAAATGCATTAAAAGGGTATTAACAGTTGTTTTAGCATTATTTGTTTTTGTTATGGCGATACCGGCTAGTACGGTTTATGCGGCAGGTGGAACAGACAAGACTGCTGCGCAGGTTGTCTCAGATATGACAGTTGGTTGGAATATTGGTAACAGCTTGGATTCTTATGGACAGAGCTATAATTTCCCATACACCAGCTCAAATGAGACTTATTGGGGAAATCCTGCTACAACCAAGGCACTTATTGATGAAGTTGCCAAGGCTGGTTTTAACACAGTTCGTATTCCTGTATCATGGGGACAGTATACGTCAGGCTCTGATTATAAGATTCCTGATTTCTTTATGAAGAGAGTAAAAGAAGTAGTTGATTACTGTATCGTTAATGATATGTATGTAATCCTCAATTCTCACCATGATATCAACTCAGATTACTGCTTCTATGTTCCTAACAATGCGAACAAGAGCCGTTCTGAGAAGTATTTCAAGTCAATCTGGACACAGATAGCAAATGAGTTTAAGAACTATGATTATCACCTCGTATTTGAGACCATGAACGAGCCTAGACTTGTTGGTCACAGCGAAGAGTGGTGGTTCCCAAGAAATAACCCAAGTAATGACATTAGAGAAGCTGTTGCATGCATCAACGATTACAATCAGGTTGCACTTGATGCTATCAGAGCAACCGGCGGAAACAACGCAACAAGATGCGTTATGGTTCCTGGTTATGATGCTTCAATCGAAGGCTGTATGACAGATGGCTTTAAGCTTCCTAATGATTCAGCCAGCAACAGACTGATCCTTTCAGTTCATGCATACATTCCTTATTATTTCGCTCTTGCAAGCGATACTTATGTTACAAGATTTGATGATAACCTCAAATACGACATTGATTCATTCTTTAATGATCTCAATTCTAAGTTCATTTCAAGGAATGTTCCTGTAGTTGTAGGCGAGACAAGTGCTACTAACAGAAATAACACAGCAGAGCGTGTTAAGTGGGCTGATTATTATTGGGGAACAGCTTCCAAGTACAGCAATGTTGCCATGGTTCTCTGGGATAACAACATCTACCAGAACAATTCAGCTGGTTCAGATGGTGAGTGCCACAGATACATTGACAGAAATTCTCTTCAGTGGTCAGATCCTGAGATCATCAGCACTATCATGAAGCATGTTGATGGAACTCCTGCTACAATCAACGGAAGTCAGATTCCATCTACTGATCCTGTAGTTGAGCCGGATCCGGTAGATCCTACACCAGTTGATCCTACTCCAGTAGATCCAGATCCAGTATATCCAGACCCAGTAGATCCTACTCCTGTAGATCCAGAGCCTACTCCTGTAACAGGAGCTCTTAAGGCTGAATATTCTATCAACAACTGGGGATTAGGCTATCAGGTTCTTATAAAGGTTAAGAACGATTCAGCTTCCAGAACTGATACATGGACAGTTAAGGTTAGCAAGAGCGAAGTTAAGATTGATTCCAGCTGGTGCGTAAACATCGCAGAGGAAGGCGGTTACTATGTAATCACTCCTATGTCATGGAACTCAGTTCTTGAGCCAGGCGCTTCCGTAGATTTTGGAATCCAGGGTTCAGGTTCAATTGGAACATCTGTTAATGTTACAGTGCAGTAAATTCGCAACAATTTGAGCAGAAGGCAGTCCGAAAGGACTGCCTTTTTGCGTTAGAAAAATATACCTAGCATGTAGTACAAATGGTATTTCGATAATGGGTAAAAATTTGGAAATATTTTCATTGACTTTTATACCCCGTTTTCGATAAAATCAATTGCTGTGTGCTTATTGATGAGGGGTGTCAATACAGTAAAGGTGTGGATTTAGAGCGATGCAGAACCTTATATCGTCATTTAAAAAATTTAATAATAAGCATAAAAAGCTGGTTCCATTCATTATCTATTTTGAGATATTTGCGATACTAATTGCCAGTATTATTAAAGGAATGCGCAAGAATTTCAAGATGGTGGCAGTGGTTGCACTGGTTATTGTTGCAATAGTATTTGCTATAGGACAGCTTGTTTACGATGACCGTAAGGTCAATGCTTCTGAGAAGGAAGATAAGGGAACGGAAATCGTAGAGACTATTTCTGTTGAAGAGATGGTAGCTAGCAAGGAAGAAACCAACAGATTGGTTGAGGCTGCGATTGATGCGACAATAGAGGCAACCGTAGAGGCTAGTGTGGAGGCATCTTCTGAGTCATCTGATGAAGCTTCTATTGAAGTAAGTAATACTGATGATGAAGCATCCTCCATTGATGCATCAGATGTTGTTGCTCCACAGGATAGTCTTGCAGGATTTATGGCAGAGTATCCTGAAACAGTAGCATGGCTTGAGTTTGAGGATGATCGCCTTAGTTATCCTATAATGCAGGCTGGAGATAATACCAAGTATGCTATTAAGGACTACGAAGGTAACGACTCTGAGACTGGTTCTCTTTTCCTGGATTATAGAGCAGCTGCTGATTTTAATGATGCTAATTCTATTATATATGGACATAATATGCGTAACCGTACTATGTTCGGAGCGCTTAGAACATACAAGGACGACCTTGGATTTCTCGAGAATCACAAGTACTTCAAAATCATCACTCCTGAAGGCACAAGACGCTATATGCTCTTTGCTTTCATGGATGTTCCCAAGAACTCATATATCTATGATGTTTGTGGAGCAAATCCTGAGAATATGAGAGAGTTCCTCGATACAATCGAGTACAAGACCTACATTGACACAGGTATTGAGCCAACTGTAGATGACAAGATCATAACTCTTTCTACATGTACTAAATCGGACACCTTATTCTTCGTAATGTTTGCTGTAGAAGTTGAATAATAGGAATATTTACAGGCCATAGCCAAGTGTATATCACGTGGTTATGGCTCTTTTTTATACGATTCTATTTTACAGAGTAGAGTAGTTTAAATTAATAGAATATAATATTAGGTGGTAGTATTTTCTTAAGAGGTGTTTGGAGAACTGATATGACAATGATTCCGATAGAAATGCAGATTAAGCCATTTATTCTTTTGATAATAGTAGTATGTCTGGTTTCGCTTAATATTATCTATTTCAAGACCAACGAGAGCATTGGTAACAAAAGAGAAGTGAGCGCATTTAAGGGAATGCTCGTATCATATATGGTATATGCGCTGGTGGATTTCAGGCTTCTTATTGGTGACGCTTTCTATACAGCCTTTCCAGAGCTGTTTGTTAAGCTTGTTATATCTGCTGGGTTCGTGTCTATGACCTTCTCATGTTATTTCTGGTTTATGCATGTATCTGCTAATCTACAGAAGCCATCTAGCGATAGGGCAATACTTATATGGAAGATTCTGATACATATACCTCTTGCTATTGTGCTCATATTATTCCTTACACCACTTCATGTATATGCTTATGAGCTTACAGGTGGAACAGCCGTATTTAAGCCTATGATTGGAGTAGTACTGCTTCTTGACTATGTATATCTTATCTATGCGACAGCTATTTCCATACATAACAAGAGAAGAGCCAGAACCAAGATGGAAAAGAAAAAGTATAGAAGCCAGATTATCTTTATTCTGGCATTTACTGTCAGTGGTATTCTGATTGGATTCCTTCTTAATCTTCCAGCAATAGAGCTGTGTGTAATTCCTGTTGTTCTCAAGCTCTTTGCTGAGCTTCAGGATTCTCAGATTTATACAGATGCCCTTACCAAGCTTTATAACCGCAGGCGTATGACGGATTTTATGGCTGAAGAGATCAGCAAATGCAATCAGGAGAATCCTTTTTCTATTATGATGATAGATATGGATTTCTTTAAGAATATCAATGACATTCTTGGTCACGATGAAGGGGATAAAGTACTTATTTCTTTTGCCAATTCTATCAGGAAATCTCTTGATTCCAGAAATGCCATAGGCGGCAGATGGGGCGGCGATGAGTTTATAGTCGCAGGAAAAGGAAGGGACGTATTTGAAGGCTTTAGGGATCGAATGATCACAGCGCTGGAGAATGGTAATGAGCTTGAATATGTGCCTTCTTTCAGCATGGGTATTTACACCTGCACTTCATCAGATATGTCCTACGAGCAGGCAATCGAAAAGGCTGACGCTGCTCTCTATGAGGACAAGGAAGTTCGACATGCTGACGCAGAGACATTCATAAATGGGCTCAAAGAAATCAGGAAGAAACGCTAAATGGACCTAGGGGACGGGTTACAACAAGAGGAATAATAATAGGGATTAAAGAAGGACGGACATCTGAAATGCCCGTCCTTACGTAATTTTGAATGATTAGTATATGATTTATTCAGTAACCAGCTCGTATTCAACACGGAAGAATGCCATCTCTTCATCAAGCTCTTTTGCAATATCATTAAGACCGCTTGCCTTCTCGGACAGGATATCCATTGTTTCAGATAGATTCTGCATGGATGCTCTTGTTTCTTCTGAACTTGCTGCGTTCTCCTGAGAGATAGCTGAAAGACTTGTAATAGTCTCAGAAATGCTTGTACTAGCTGTGTTTGTTCTATCAACGTTCTTAACAATCTCTTTTGTAAGAGCGATTGACTTATTGATATCCTCAATGAGCATGTCAACCTGCTCGATAGTTCTGTGAATCGTGCTACGCTGGTTGCCCATTGCTTCCTGAACACTTCCAGCTTCTTCCATAGTCTTGTTGGAGTCAGAAGCAAGACCCTTCATAGCTTCCTGAATATTCTTGGCAGCGTCTGCAGACTGATCAGCAAGCTGTCGGATCTCATCAGCAACTACCGCAAAGCCTTTACCAGCTTCGCCGGCTCTTGCAGCCTCGATGCTGGCGTTGAGAGACAGAAGGTTTGTCTGAGCAGCAATAGCATCGATGATAGCAACCGCTTCACTGATGGTTGTAACAGCAGTGTTAGTGTTCTTAATGAGTTCAACGATACCATCAATTGCAGCAATACTATCTCTTGTTGAGGTTCGAAGCTCGTTCAGCTTATCCTGGCTGGCCTGTGAGTTCTCCTGCATTGTATCAGCGATAGTCTGCATCTCATCTGTATTTTCGATGATGTAATGAACTGCGTCATTGATGTCATTAACGTTTTCAACTGCTTCCTGAAGAGATTCAGCCTGGCTGGAAGCACCACTTGCAACCTGAGCAACAGCAGTAGTAACATTTTCGGCTGTCTCTGAGATTGTCTTAACGGTTTCATTCAGATAGCCAGCGGAGTTATCAACCTCATTAGAAGAAACTCTTGCATTTCCGATAACGCTGCGGATTTTCTCTGCCATATCAAAAAGAGCTGAAGACATTTCGCCAAGTTCGTCTGCACGATCCTTAACCTTTGCGCTAAGTTCGATATCAAGATCACCTGTAGCCATCTTACGAACTGCTTTAACGTTTTCATCAAGGGCGCTAACAATGCTAAGGACATATCTGATTGTTGTAATAGTGAAGACGATAATGAGAATACCTGCAAGGACAATCATAGTCTTTACACGGTTAGTGATGTAGGTGCTGATGTTGATCTTTTTAAGACCAACGAATGCCATGCCATATACAGCGCCTGTATCATCAGTGAGAGGCTCATAAGCAACATAGTACTTTTCGCCGTTGATAACAACGTTTTTAGCCTGATAGCTCTGTTTGTTTTTTAGAACAGCAGCGATAACAGCATCGCCTGCCTTTGTACCTATAACACCTTCAATACTGGAACGTTCTCTGGTATCACCAACGAAATATGTATAGTCATAACCGGTTGAATTATGCATATCAATTTCGAGTTTATCTGTAGAACCATCGTCTATGTCGTGTGTATACTGAAGTACCATAGCATAAGTCTGGCAAGTAGCTTTAACACCCTGCTCAACTTCGTCTTCCATACCACGGCGCAGATTAACTACTGCAAGAGTTGTAATAAGACCACCAATGAGAATCAGAGATACCATTACAAGGCCGGTCAGGAAAACTTTGAGGGACATTTTTCTACTTTTTTCTTCCATATTACTGTTCATTTCGAACCTCCTTTTAAGGTTGGAAAAGTGTGCGGCTCATTTACAATCATACCATTAAAACGAACATAATATATTGCTAAAACGATAGTATTTTTGAAAAATAAATTAAATTTATATAAAGAAAAAAGCGGGAAATATCCCGCTTTTGATATGATGTGGTATGAATTTTTATGACACAAAATATAGTGTTAAGATATTAAGTTTTCTTTTTGTTGTGTTCCCTGTTTGCAATCCATAATGGTATTAAAGTTATAAGTACGATCACAACTCCTGCAATGAAAAGTGTATTGGTAGGAAGATACTCTGTGAAGCCGTATTCATCCACAAATTCGCCACTTCTTTTGATAATCGGATTGGAGATGAGAGGAGCGATGATCATTGGAATCAGAACGTAAAAGATAATGCGGATTCCCTCAAACTGACCTCTTGCATCCTCTGGGTACAGGCGCTTGGACCATACTGTGATGGTCTGAAGGAACAGTATGTAGCCGATTCCAACAAAGAGAACGCCGGCCAGGAGATGAGGATTCCATATAGTAGCTGGGTTAACGTTAGTAGGAGATACCAATAGGCCGATGATCAGAAGGCCTATGGAGTTGACTACAAGGGCAACAAGTATGATAAGGGAAGACTTATCTGCCTGAATCAGTTTAATTGCAGGGATTGTAGTAAACATGGCAATGAGAAGGCCGATGCCTTCAATAAGTCCCATGGTGTCAGCTGTAAATCCAAGATAATAGATCATGAAATTTCCCAGGTGAGAGAAATATACATTAAAAGAGATGAAGTAAACTGCGAGCATCAGATTTACGAATACGAGCTCGCGGTGATTCAGGTACTCTTTTACATTGAATATTGAAAAGAACTGCTCGGAGAAGGAGCCTTTTATGGATGGCTTTAGTTCTTTTGAATCCTTCATGCACAGTAAAGATACAAGACCAAGAATTATAACGCTTCCACCGATAACTGTGAAAAGGCGCATGTAATTATCATCAGCGCCCACAAGGAGACCACCAAGTATAGTGCCCACTATTGTACCTATTACAGGCTGAACAGCGATGGCGGCGCCAAGGGCTCCGGCATTCTGAGGATTCATGTGATCATTTATCCAGGCATTAAAGCCTATATCATTTCCCATAGATCCAAAGAAACTCATAATGGCATCAGCAGCAATGACAGCGAAGGCTACTCCTATGATTGCACTTTGATCGCTATTTGACGACCTCATAAATTCTGTACATCCAAAAAGAATCGTGAAGATTCCCCATAGAATATAACCAATAGAAACAAGACTTTTTCGATTGCCTTTTCTATCTGATATACATCCGAAAAGAAATGTCGAGATAGTAGTCGCTGTGGCAGAAATCGCCAGCATCCATGAAATGATTGTAGGATCTTTGGCTATCTTGGCATAGACAAAGGTATTAAACCACTGATTTTCCATGTTCCAGCACAACTGTCCTGCAAGTCCCAGAAGCCATATCAGCGACCAGAAAGTGACTTTGTTCTTGGTAGAATCTGTATTCATATTGAATCCCCCACACATACTATTTTTCGTATATATCTATGATACTACAGAAATGGTCCTAGGGGACGGGGTTAGTGGTCCAAAAAGAGGTTGTTCATTTGGAATGTAGCATCTAAACTATAGTAGAGTGCTTGGGGAAACGGCCATAAGGGAAAAACATATAATTCGGGCTGTAGTTTGGAGGAACTTTCGGATGAATTTTGACTCATTTATTGGGGATATAAATGGCAACAATTGGGACGTCTATGGTGTGGAAGTGTATGAGGACGGCGTATTGACGCATGGCTACGGGGATACGACAGAGAATATTCACGATATATTTTCAGCGACCAAAGCAATACTATCAATAGCCGTGGGAATTGCCACTGATGAAAAGAAATTTGATATCAGTAAGTCAGTACTGCACTATCTACCACAGAATAAGCTCTTGCAGATTTCTGATAAGCAGAAAAGCACATTTGAAAAGATAACTATTCAAAGGCTCATGACAATGTCTGTCGCTGATTTTCCATTTAGACCAGAGGGTAGCAGCTATATTGATTTTGCCCTTCAGACAGAAATTGCTGATCCTGATGAAAGAGTTTTTAATTACAACAATATAAGCGCATATTTGGTGGGAGTCTCGCTAACTGAAGCTCTTGGAATGGAACTGGGTGCATTCATCGAAAAGAGAATTTTCAAACCTCTTGGAATAACCAGATACGAGTACAGTAGATGTCCGGAAGGCTATTTCTATGGGGCTTCCGGAACTAAGCTTACAGTGAATGAACTTAGCAGGCTCGGACTTATGCTGTATAACAAGGGTATTTTTGATGGCAAAAGAATTCTTTCTGAAGCGTATATAAATAAAGCAACTTCCATTCAGCAGATGAACCGTGAAGGGGGATATGGTTTTTTCATCTGGAAATATCGTGATGGATTCAGCATCAACGGCAAATGGGGACAGAAGTGCTATGTGCTACCAGAACGCAAGCTTATGATTTCTTATCTGGCCCATATGGAAGAAGGCTCCCAAGCGCTGAAACAAAGCATGG
>JAEEGH010007412.1_pt1 | contig 26414 bp, 26 predicted proteins | sample 9134181 | NCBI WGS metagenome assembly JAEEGH01 (sample SAMN16246544, study PRJNA631951) | gut metagenome | biome: gut microbiome; feature: rumen; material: DP-attached | host: Bos | place: Iran: Karaj | collected 2018-10 | reverse complement strand
GGCGGTCTTCCCCTGCCCCATGAACACCATCTCCGTCAGCGTCAATGCGGCCACCGGCTATGTGGACTCCTTCTCCGCCGTGTGGGACGAGGAGATGACCTTCGGCCCCTCCGGCCCCCTGGTGGGGGAGGAGGCCGCCATGGACAGCTTCCTGGCCTGCTACGAAGCGAAGCTGTGCTATGTCACCCTTCCCGAGGACAAGGATAATTGGGAGAGCCCCCGCCACTGGCTCCTGGTCTACCTGCCCGATTCCGGCAGCGGCTGGGTCAGCGGCATCGACGCCGTCACCGGCCAGGCGGATTACAGCGACTGGAGCTATGAGAGCGCCTTCCCCCAGTATGACGACCTGGCGGACAGCTATGCCCGGACGGAGATCGAGACCCTGGCGAAATACGGCATTGGCTGGTACGGCGTGGACAAGTTCCAGCCCACTGCCCGGGTGACGGAGCTGGATATGATCCTGCTGATGCTCTCCGCCGTGGGCTGGCAGCCGGATTACGAGACCTATCACAACGCCTCCAAGGAGGAGCTGGACAGCCTCTATTCCTCCGCCTACTACCAGGGCTTCATCGCCACCCGGGAGCAAAACCCGGACCGCCCGGTGACCCGGACGGAGCTGTGCCGCTGCTTCGTCAGCCTCAGCGGCATGCAGGAGGCGGCGGCGCTCAAGGGCATCTTCGCCTGCGGCTTCTCCGACGAGGATCAGATCCCCGAAGAGGACCTGGGCTATGTGGCCATCGCCAAGGGCCTGGGCGTGGTGCAGGGGGACCGCAGCGGCGCCTTCCGCCCGGCTGACGGCGCCACCCGCCAGGAGCTGGCGGTCATGCTTTACCGCTACTTGTCCAGATAATCAAATCGAAACAGGCAGGGCCGGCGCAATGACGCGCCGGTCCTGCTTTTCATCGTATGGAGTCTGCCAGTATCCCGGCCCACTGCTCCGGGGGCATGTCTTCCCCCGGCCCGGTCTGATAAAACATGGCCCGGAGCACGACCCTGCCCTGCCGCAGCACCACGCAGGGAAAATGCACAAAGTTTCGGTAAGCCGTCGCCTCGTCCAGACCGAGGTCCGGGTATTCCAGCGAATCCCGCCAGCCCCGCCCGGTTTTCCGGCGGTCTACCCGCAGGAACTCCCCGGCCAGGGCTCTGGCCAGCCATTCCCACCGGGCTTCGAAGTAGGAGACGTAGAGACCCCCGTTCAGGGCCGTCCCGTCCGGGCGGAGGATGCGGGCGTGCTCTTCGAGGTCCACATACCGGCGGACAAAGGCATTGGACTTGTCGGTCACGGAGCTGTTAAGCATATCCGACCCGGACAGCCGGAAATCTCCCGCCGTGAAATCCCGCATGTCCGCAAAGGGCAAAGTCCCCGTGTAATCAGCCAGAGCCTCCTTTCCCGTGCCATCGATCTTCCCGGTCCACAGGTGCAGGAGCACCAGGAGCCAGGTGAGGAACAGCAAAAGATGGATCAGCAGCCTTGCGTAATAGGCCGTCCGGCCCCGCCGCCAGTCCCCGTCGTGCCGCAGGGGTACCCCCACCGCCAGGCGTTTCTTCAGCCGCCCCAGGTGGACCGCCTCCCGCACCGGGGCGGCTATCAGCCACAGGGCAAGAAATGCGGTGAGCAGGGTGATGGGGAGCCCCGCTGCCACCGCGGACAGCAGGAGGGAGCCTCCCCGCAGCTGCACCGCGAAAAGATTGACTACGAGAATGAGGAGGAGGCTCAGAAGCTGATGGATCTGCCTTCTTTCCAGAGACTTGATCGCCAGGGCCTGGACCCGGGGATCGGTGTGCAGCTCCGGCCCGCCGCCCGCCGGGCTGCGGTAGATGTGGAATTGTCCCCGCCGGGCCACGTATTCCCAGCCGAAATCGGCGTTCATTTCCTCCGCCTCCGGGTCCGGCGCACCGCCGTAGTCGTCGAAGTCCCCGACACGGCGGGAGGAAGCCTCCAGCCGGTAGCGGACGGGGGCGGACTCCGCTTTTTCAAAGACCGCTACGCCCAGAAAGATGTTGTCCTTTTCCAGCATCCAGCCCTGTGCGGCCATGTCCTCCAGCCAGCTCTCCGTGGCCTCCACGTCATAGGGCGGGCAGGGGGGCAGACGGTAGAGCCGGTCCTTGATCCGCATGGGGATCACCTCCCTCCGACAGCGGAAGGGCTATGGCGGTCTCCGCGTCCCGGAGGCATTGCCGCAGCCGCCCCACCTCGCTCACATAAGCCATCCGGCCCTCTTCCGTCAATGCATAGGTGCGTTTCCGGCCCTCCGTGGCTACCTCCCGGAGATAACCGTATTCCAGGAAACGGGAGAGGATGGTATACAGGGTGCCGGGGCCCAGCTGCACCCGGCCCTTGGTCAGCTTTTCCGTGAAGGCGGCGATCTCGATCCCGCATTTCGGCCCCCAAAGCAGGGCCAGCAGGGTATAGAACATGCTTTCGGTCATGGCCTCCAGCGCTTTCTTCGGCATTGTCCGTCCCTCCTGATATCGTGCATCAATATCGAATAACGATATTATAAAGGCGGCAGCGACGGCTGTCAAGAGGCGCCCGTTCTCCGGGGCAAAAAACAGAAGAAAAACGCAGGCGCATTTGCATTATTTCTTTTCAAAAAGGCTACCCAGCGGCCATGCTTTGTGGTACAATAATCAAATAGGAAGATGGGAAATTGCCGGCATCCGGCGGATGGGAGAGACCCATGAGACGAATCCTCCTGCTGCTTCTCGGCGCAGCGCTGCTGACCCTCTGCGGCTGCGGCCTGAGCGGCGACATCGACGAGCTTTACAGCCTGCCCCAGATGGCGGATGAATATATGGAGCTTCAGCGGGCCATCGACGACGTCCTCAGCGGCGGCGCGGTCTATTCCGCCCCGGTGGACGGGGTCCACCGGCAGAGCGTGCAGCTCTGCGACCTCAACGGGGACGGGGAGGAGGAAGCGGTCGCCTTCTTTGCCGCCGACGGGGAAAAGCCCCTGAAGATCTGCTTTTTCCGCCGCAGCGCCGGAAAATATGAAAAAGCCGCCGTGATCGAGGGGGCGGGCAGCAGCATCGAGAGCATCGACTATGAGGACCTGGACGGCGACGGCTGGATGGAAGCCATCGTAGGCTGGGGCATGGGCGGCGACCTGAAGATGCTGGAGATCTACACCCTCAAGGGCTTCCAGGTGGCCTCCATCGCCGCCGCGGATTACAGCCGCTATCTCACCGCCGATATGAACGGGGACGGGCGGCGGGAGCTGCTGGCGGTCCGCCGGGGCTCGGTGGAGGCATCCGGCAGCGTCACCCTCTATGCCGTCGCCGGGGACGGGGAGACCTCCTTCGCCACGGAAAAGCTCTCCGCCGGGCTGGACGGCATCACCAAGCTGGCCGTGGGGGCCTTGAAGGACAGGCCCGGCGCCCTCTTTGTGGAGGGCAGCTGTCAGGGCGGGCTGGTGACGGATATCCTCACCTATGAGGACGGCGTGCTGAAAAACATCACCCTGGACCCGGCCACCGGCGTCAGCCAGGGGACCCTGCGGTCCTCCACGGCGGCCTTCCAGGACCTGGCGGGAGACGAGAACTATCTGATCCCCATCCCCAGGCCCCTCCCCGCCCAGGGGGAGACGGTCTACCGGGTGCTGGACTGGTATGGCTACAACAGCCGGGGCAAGCGCACCATCGTCACCACCACCTATCATAATTATTCCGACAGCTGGTATCTCATCCTGCCGGAGAGCTGGGGCGAGATCAGCCTCCGCCGGGAGGACAGCGACGTGGGCGAGCGGGCCGTGGTCTTTTCCTTCTGGAACGGGGAGGGCCAGCCGGTGACGGACTTTTTGGCGATCTACACTCTCTCCGGGGAGAACCGGGAGGAGCTGGCCGCCCGGGAGGGCCGCAGCGTGATCCACTCCGGGGGCGAGACCATCTATGCCGCCGAGCTGCGCCTGAGCCGGGAAGAGTGGCCCGAAGCGCCGGACATGGCCTGGCTGCGGCAGAATTTCCGCCCCATCTATGCCGAGTGGGCGGCGCAGTAACATTTCCTGCGGGCGTCTTTCCGCCGGAAGGCCGATCATGGAGCAGGAATCCGATCAACACCCTGCATGAAAATGGAGGATGGCTATGAAAAAAGTATTGGTCCTGGAGGACGAGGTGGGCATCCGCAGCTTTCTCGTCATCAATCTGAAGCGCTCCGGCTACGAGCCCCTGGAGGCGGGCACCGGCGCGGAAGCCTTTGAGCTTTTGCGCGCCAACCCGGATATCAAGGTGGCCCTGCTGGACGTGATGCTGCCGGATACGGACGGCTTCGAGGTCTGCCGCAAGATCCGGGCCTCCGGCAGCAAAATGGGCATCATCATGCTCACCGCCCGCACCCAGGAGATGGACAAGGTGACCGGCCTCATGACCGGGGCCGACGACTATGTGACCAAGCCCCTGGCCTCCATCGCGGAGCTCACCGCCCGGGTGGACGCGCTCTACCGCCGGGTGGGGGGCGACGATCTGCCCGAGACGGGGGAGGTGGTGCGGGGCCCCTTCCGGCTCAACACCCGCAACCGCACCCTGGAGAAGAACGGGGAGCGCATCCGCCTGACCCAGGTGGAATATGCCATCGTGAAGCTGTTTATGGACAATCCCGGCAAGGCCCTGAGCCGGGAGGAGATCCTGGCCTCCGTCTGGGGCCCGGATTACGACGGGGACCTGAAGATCGTGGACGTGAATATCCGCCGCCTCCGCCTGAAGGTGGAGGACGATCCCCAGACCCCCGGCTGCATCACCACCGTCTGGGGCTTCGGCTATAAGTGGGGCTTCTGATGCCGGGCAGGGAGCCTGTCCGTCCCTTCCGGGTCCGGGGCCTGCGAAGGCGCTGGATGCTCAGCAGCATGGCCGTCATGCTGCTGCTGACCCTGTTTGCCCTCATCACCTATACCGCGGTGGTGGGCAGTTATTATTACAGCAGCGTGCGCACGGGCCTGGAGACCAAGGCCAGCTCCTCCTCCGCCTTTTTCTCCAATTATGTGACGCGGACTTATGCGGAATACTACCAGAGCGCCTACCGCTACACCGCCCTCTTCGACGAGCGGGACAAGCTGGACCTGCAGTTCATCAATCCCTCCGGGCGCATCGAAGTTTCCACCTATGGCCTCACCGCCGGCACCATGCCCGGCACGGAGGACATCAGCGCCGCCCTGGAGACGAAGGAGATGCGCTCCTTCCTGGGCCGCGACCCCGCCACCGGGGAGCGGATCGTGGCGGTCTCCAGCCCTCTGGTCTACGGCGACGGGCGGATCATGGGCATCATCCGCTATGTGTCCAGCCTGAAGCTGGTGGACCGGCTGGTGGTGCGCAATGCCCTCATTGCCGTTGCCATCACGGCGGGGCTGCTGCTGGCGGTGTTCCTGACGAACATGGTTTTCATCCGCAATATCGTGACCCCCATCGGGGAAGTCACCGCCATGACCCGCCGGATCGCCGACGGGGGCTACGGCAGCCAGATCGAGAACAACTACCGGGACGAGATGGGGGAGATGGTATCCGCCATCAACGACCTCTCCATCCAGATCAGCCATTCGGAGAAGGTAAAGACCGAATTCATCTCCTCCGTCTCCCATGAGCTGCGCACCCCCCTCACCGCCATCACTGGCTGGACGGAGACCCTCAGTTATGACGAGAGCCTGGACGAGGAGACGAGGAAGAAGGGCCTTGCCATCGTGCTGGAGGAGGCCCGGCGGCTGACCAACATGGTGGAGGAGCTGCTGGTATTCACCCGCATCGAGGACGGGCGCTTCACCGTGCGCATCGAGAAGCTGGACATCGAGGCGGAGCTGGAGGAAGCCTGCTTCACCTGCCGGGAGCTCATCAAGCAGGAGGGCATCAAGCTGGAATACACCCCGCCGGAGGAGCCCATGCCCATCATCCCCGGGGACCCGGAGCGGCTCAAGCAGGTCATTCTGAATATCCTGGACAACGCCGCCAAGCACGGAGGCAGCGGCAAGCGCATCGTGGTGGACCTGGATCTGGAGGAGGACTACCAGGCCTCCGGAAAGGACTTCGTGCGCATCCGGGTGCGGGACTTCGGCCCCGGCATCCCGCCGGACGAGCTGGGCAGCGTCAAGCTGAAATTCTACCGGGGCAGCAGCAAGGCCCGGGGCAGCGGCATCGGCCTGGCGGTCTGCGACGAGATCGTCCGCCTGCACAACGGCATCCTGGACATCGACAACGCCCCCGGCGGGGGCTGCGTGGTCAGCGTCCTGCTTCCCACGGGGCCGCTGCCGCAATAGGAGAGATAAGAGATATATGAAGAAAGAACAACAGGGCGCCTGCTTCCGCACCACCATCGGCGGCCAGGCCCTCATTGAGGGCATCCTGATGCGGGGCCCGGAAAAGCAGGCCATCGTGGTCCGCCTGGCGGACGGGACCCTGCAGGAAAAAACGGAAGAACTGAAGCTCATCAAGGACCGCTATCCCATTCTGGGCTGGCCCCTGATCCGGGGCGTGGTGATCTTTTTCTCCTCCCTCATCAACGGGGTAAAGGCCCTCATGTATTCTGCCGACTGCCTCCCCGAGGAGGAGCAGGCCGCCCAGGAGGACAAGCTGGACAAGTGGATCAACGCCCACTTTGAGGGGGAGAAGGCCAAAAAGATGATCATCGGGGTGTCCGTGGCCCTGGGGCTCATCCTGGCGGTAGCCATTTTCATGGTGCTGCCCTACCTGGTCACCGGCGTCTTTACGAAATCCATCGGCTCCTCCTTCCTCAAGAATGTCATCGACGGGGTGCTGCGCATCCTGATCTTCCTGGTCTATATCCGCCTGGTCACCATGTCCAAGGACATCCACCGGGTCTTCGAGTACCACGGAGCGGAGCATAAGAGCATCCACTGCTATGAGAAGGGCCTGCCCCTGACGGTGGAGAACATCCGGCCCCAGCCCCGGGAGCATCCCCGCTGCGGCACCAGCTTCCTTTTCGTGGTGATGATCGTTTCCTTCCTGGTGTTCAGCGTCGTGAGCTGGAAAAACCGGATCGTGGCCTTCTTCCTCCGCCTGGCGCTGCTGCCGGTGGTGGTGGCCTTCAGCTATGAGATCAACCGCTGGGCGGGCCGGCATGATAATCTCCTGAGCCGCATCCTCTCCGCCCCCGGCCGGGCCCTGCAGAAGCTGACGGTCTTCGAGCCGGACGAGAGCATGATGGAGTGCGCCGCCCGGGCCCTGACCCTGGTCATCCCGGAGCGGGAAGGGGCGGACCGCTGGTGAAGACCTACAACGATGTGTATATGGAGGCCCGCCGCGCCCTGCGCAGCGCGGGGGTGGAGGCCTATGGGCTGGAAGCCCGCCTCCTCCTGGCCGCCGCCGCGGATAAGAGCGTGGAGGATTTCCTGCGGGATGTCCGCCTCTATCCCGGCGGAGACTTTGAGGCGCGGGCGCAGGAGTATCTGGACCGCCGCCTGGCGGGAGAGCCCGCCGCCTACATCGCGGGCAGCTGGGAATTTCACGGCCTGGAGCTGGAAGTGAACGCCAATGTGCTGATCCCCCGCAGCGATACGGAGGTGGTGACGGAGGCCGCCATCGCCTTTTTGGGGGACCGGCGGGAAGCCCGGGTGCTGGACCTGTGCACCGGGAGCGGCTGCATCGGCCTGGCCATCGCCGCCGCCGTGCCGGACTGCCGGGTGGTGCTGGCGGACATCGACCGGCGGGCCCTGATGCTGGCCAGGCGCAACGCCCTAAGAACGAAGCTGAGCCAGCGCGTCCTGGCTCTGGAGGCGGATGCTCTGGCTCCCCCCTCCCGGCAGCTGGGCATGTTCGACCTCATCGTGTCCAACCCGCCCTATGTCCCCACGGAGGAGCTGGAAGGGTTAGATGCTTCCGTCCGGGACTATGAGCCCTGGACCGCCCTGGACGGGGGCGCCGACGGGCTGGATTTTTACCGGGCCATCTTTGCCCGCTGGCCGGTCCTGCTGAAGGCGGACGGCTGCCTGGCCCTGGAATGCGGGGAAGGGCAGAGCGAAACCCTCCGCCGATTCGGGACCCAGGTGGGCTTCACGGAGATCGCCGTTTTCCCCGATGCCGGGGGGACGGAGCGGGCCCTCACCTTCCGCAGAACGAAAGAAAACGAAAAGTCAGAAATATAAGGAGGACTCCCCATGGCCAAAAAGACCGCAGTTGCACCCGCCGCCCCGGCGGCAGACAAGAAAAAAGCGCTGGAAAGCGCCATGGCGCAGATCGAGCGCACCTTCGGCACGGGCAGCATCATGCGCCTGGGCGACTCCGCCACCCTGAATATCGAAGCCATCAGCACCGGCTCCCTGTCCCTGGACCTGGCCCTGGGCATCGGGGGCGTGCCGAGAGGAAGGATCATCGAGATCTACGGGCCCGAGTCCTCCGGCAAGACCACCCTGGCCCTGCATATCCTGGCCTCCGCCCAGAAGGCGGGGGGCATCGCCGCCTTCATCGACGCGGAGCATGCCCTGGACCCGGTCTATGCCCGCAACCTGGGCGTCAACACCGACGAACTGCTGATCTCCCAGCCGGACACCGGCGAGCAGGCCCTGGAGATCACCGACGCCCTGGTCCGCTCCGGCGCGGTGGACGCCATCGTCATCGACTCCGTGGCGGCCCTGGTGCCCAAGAGCGAGATCGAGGCGGAAATGGGGGACAGCGTGGTGGGCCTCCAGGCCCGGCTCATGTCCCAGGCCCTAAGGAAGCTGGCGGGCTCCATCTCCAAGACCAACTGCATCGTCATTTTCATCAACCAGCTCCGGGAGAAGATCGGCGTCATGTACGGCAACCCCGAGACCACCACCGGCGGCCGGGCGCTGAAATTCTATTCCAGCGTGCGGCTGGAGGTCCGGCGGGTGGAGACCCTCAGCGTGGGGGGGACCAAGGTGGGCAACCACACCCGGGTGAAGGTCATGAAGAACAAGGTGGCGCCCCCCTTCCGGGAGGCGGAATTCGACATCATCTACGGCGAAGGCATCTCCCGCACCAGCGAGCTGGTGGACACGGGCCTGAAGCTGGGCCTCATCGAGAAGGGCGGCAGCTGGTTCACCTATCGGGATCAGCGGCTCCAGGGCAAGGACAGCATGAAGGATTATCTCAAGCAGAATCCGGAGATCGCGGACGAGCTGGAAGCTGAGATCAAGGAGCGGCTCCTCAGCGGCTCCCGCAGCGACGATCCGGAGGAGGAAGCCCCCGCCGCGGCGGGAAAGGCCGTCAGCATCAGCGCGGACGATTTCGAGGACTAAATGCGTCTCGAAAAGATCGAAGCGCTGTCGGAGGATAAGCTCCTCCTCCATCTGGAGGATGGGAGCAAGCTCCGCTGCGGGCCCCAGGAAATGCTGGATTTCCGCCTCCGTTCCGGCATGGAGCTGGAGGAGGGGACTTTGGAGGACCTGCGGGAAGCCTGCGCCTACTGGGCGGTGCGCCGGAGGGCGGCTGCCCTGGCCGCCGAAAAAGCCATGTCCGCCGGGGAACTCCGGCGCAAGCTGCGGGAGAAGGGCGCAAACCCGGAAATGGCGCAGAAGGCGGCAGCCTGGCTCCTGGAGCTGGGGGTCCTGGACGAAAGGGCCTATGCCGCCATGGTGGTCCGGCATTACGCCGCCAAGGGCTACGGCAGGAAGCGGCTGGAAGCGGAGCTTTATCGCCGGGAGCTGCCCCGGGAGCTTTGGGAAGAAGCCCTGGAGGAGATGCCCGACACCGGGGCCCAGCTGGATGCGCTGGTGCGCAAGCGCCTGGGCGATACGACCCCGGACCGGAAGGAAGTCGGCAGGCTGGCAAGCAGCCTGATGCGCCGGGGTTACAGCTGGGAGGAAGTCCGCGCCGCCATCGCCCGGAACCGGGGAGAAGTCCCGGAGGATTGAGCAGAACATATTTGGAGGAAGAAAACATGGCCGTGAAAGTGGGAATGGTATCCCTCGGCTGCGCGAAGAACCTGGTCAACGGGGAGCAGATGCTCCATCTTCTGCGGGAGGCGGGCTACGACATCACCGCCGACCTGGGGGAGACGGAGGTGCTCATCGTCAATACCTGCGCCTTCATCGACTCCGCCAAGCAGGAGGCCATCGACACCATCCTGGAATTTGCCGAGCTGAAGAAGGAAGGGCGTCTGCAAAAGCTGCTGGTCACCGGCTGCCTCAGCCAGCGTTACCGGAAGGAGATTTTGAAGGAACTGCCGGAGGTGGACGGCATCCTGGGAACCGGCAGCTATGATGAGATCGTGCCCGCCGTGGCCGCCGCCCTGGAGGGGGAAACACCCCAGTATTTCGGAGATATATCCGCCCCGATGAGCGAAGAAGAGCGGGAGGTCACCACCGGGCCTGGCTGGGCTTATCTCAAGATCGCCGAGGGCTGCGACAACCGCTGCAGCTATTGCGTCATCCCCTCCATCCGGGGAAAGTACCGTTCCCGCCCCATGGAGAGCCTTCTCCGGGAAGCGGAAGCGCTGGCGAAGCTGGGGATCAAAGAGCTCATCGTGGTGGCCCAGGACATCACCCGCTACGGCACCGACCTGTACGGGGAACCCCGCCTGACGGACCTCATCCGCGGCCTGGCGAAGATCGGGGGCATCCACTGGATACGCCTGCATTACCTCTACCCGGACCTCATCACCGACGAGCTCATCGACGAAGTGGCCGCTGAGCCCAAGGTGGTGAAATACCTGGATATCCCCATCCAGCATATCAGCGACGGCATCCTGAAAAAGATGAACCGCCGGGGCACCGGCGCGGAGATCGAGGCCCTGCTTTTGAAGCTCCGGCAGCGCATCCCCGGCCTGGTGCTGCGCACCAGCCTCATCACCGGCCTGCCCGGGGAAGGGGAAAAGGAATTTGAGGAGCTCTGCGCCTTCCTGAAGCGCGCGAAGCTGGAACGGGCGGGCGTCTTCGCTTACAGCCCGGAGGAGGGCACGCCCGCCTTCCGGATGGAGCGGCCCGACGCCGAGACGGCGTCCCACCGGGCCGAGCTGGCGGTGGATATCCAGTCCGGGATCATGGATGAATTCAATGCCTCCCGGCTGGACACGGTGCAGGAGGTGCTGGCCGAGGGCTTTGACCGCTTTGCCGACTGCTGGTATGGGCGCAGTTATGCCGACAGCCCGGAGGTGGACGGCAAGGTGTTCTTCACCGGCAGCGGCGTGAAGCCCGGCGAATTCATCCGGGTGCGCATCACCGACACCCTGGAGGGCGACCTGGTGGGCGTAGTGGAGGAAGGATCATGACGACGGCCAATAAACTCACCATCCTCCGGGTGATCCTGATCCCGGTGTTCTTCCTGCTGATGCTGCTCCCCTTCCCCGGCCACATGTGGCTGTCCCTGCTGGTCTTTGTGGCGGCCAGCGTCACGGATTATCTGGATGGGCACATCGCCCGGAAATACCATCAGGTCACCACCTTCGGCAAGTTCATGGACCCCCTGGCGGACAAGCTGCTGGTCATGGCGGCTCTGGTCATCTTCGTCCAGTGGGGGCAGATCCCCGCCTGGGCGGCCTTCGTGATCCTGGCCCGGGAATTCGCCGTCACGGCCCTGCGGCTCATCGCCGCCGCCGACGGCACGGTGATCGCGGCGGGCATCTCCGGCAAGGTGAAGACCTTCTCCAGCCTTGTCTGCCTCTGCCTCATGATGACCCCGCTCCACGGCCTTGTGTTGCTCAAGCCGGCCTTCACCCTGGATACCCTCTGCGTGATCGTCATGGTGGCGGTCACCGTCTGGTCCGGGGCGGAATACTTCATCAAATACGGGAAACTGCTGAAAGTAAAATAAACGAAACGAAGCGTCGGCCCTCCGCCGGGAGGCGGGGGGCCGATGCATGATTTGGAGTTAGTATGGAGAATAAGGGAACCATCACCACCTATCTGACGGAGGACGGCTTCGCCCGGCTTATCTACGCGGAGACCACGGGCATCGTGGCCTGGGCCGCCGGGCGCTTCACCCTGTCCAAGACCGTCACCGCCGCCCTGGGCCGGGGCCTCACCGCCGCCGCCCTCATGGGCTCCACCTTGAAGGACGCTTCGGGCAGCCTCACCCTCCGCTTCCGGGGAAACGGCCCCGCCGGGGGCCTTACCTGCGTGTGCGACGCTATGGGCAATGTGCGGGGCTGTGCCGACGAGCCCACGGCGGAGCTGCCGCCCAACGCGCTGGGGAAACTGGATGTGGGGGGCGTCATCGGCAGGGAAGGCGAACTCTATGTGGTGCGGGATTATGGCTTCGGGGAACCCTATGTGGGCCATGTACAGCTCGTTAGCGGGGAGATCGCCGAGGACATCACCAATTACTATGCCGTCAGCGAACAGACCCCCACGGTCTGCGCCCTGGGGGTGCGGGTCAACCGGGACGGCAGCCTGAAAAGCGCGGGAGGCTTCCTCCTCCAGCTGCTCCCCGGCGCGCCGGACAGCCTGGCGGAAAAGCTGGAGGAGCGGATCCGGGTCCTGCCCTCCCTCTCCGCCCTCATCGCGGAGGGCAAGACCGCCGGGGACGTCGCCGCTCTGGTCTTCGGGGACATCCCCTATGACCCCGTGGGGGAGAGCGAGGCCCGCTACAAGTGCTCCTGCGAGCGGGAGAAATACCGGCGCAGCATCAAGAGCATCGGCATCCGGGAGCTGAAGGACATGGCCCAGAGCCGGGAGGGGGCGGAGGTCGTCTGCCGCTTCTGCGGCGAAAGGTATTTCTTCCCGCCCGAGGAGCTGGACGCCATGCTGGCCGAACGGAAAGCGGAGCTGCGGGAGAAGGACGCGAAGCGCAGAGCTACGCCTCCGGAAGAAAACTCGTGATGCTGATCTCATAGGCGGTGCGCTGGATGCTCCCCGTCTCCGTGACCTTGATGTAATTGCGGCTCTGGAAACGCCCCGTCAGCCGGACGGGGCGTCCCTGTTTCCACTGGGCGGCCTCCTGGGCGTTGCGGCCCCAGGCGATGCAGGGCAGGTAGTCCCCCCGTCCGTAGCGCCGGGGCACTGCCAGCATCAGGTCGCAGATCTCCCGGCCCATGGGCGTCCGCCGCCATGTGGGGTCCCGGCAGATCGTCCCCGCCAGCTCGATTTCGTTGCGGTCCTCGTCCTCCGCCGGCAGCAGCTCCTGGGCGTATACGTAGAGGAGCAGGCGGCTGCCCTCGCCGCTGCGGTTGTTGAAGCTGCGCACTTCTCCCCGGACCGTCAGCCGCCAGCCCGCCGGGGGCAGCTGGGGCAGCATCGGACCCGGCAGGGTCACGTTCAGCCGGTCCGCCGCCCCGGAGAGGCGGCGGGTCAGCAGGGGAAAGCTGTAATAGTCCACGCCGCGGCTGCGGTGGCTGAAGACGCCGGCAGCGTCCACCATGCCGCAGAGCTGGGCGGTGTTGTTTTGCCATGCCAAGGGGCAACCCTCCTTCATCTGCCCGCAAGGGCGGGCATTAGGAAGGTATGCGCTTCACACGGGGGATATGCTCTGGGCGTGTTGCAAAATGCCCCTCCTTCGTCATTGCGAACCCGCGAAGCGGGTATGGCAATCCGTTTCCCCTCGAATAGAGGACGGATTCCCACTCCAACGTGCGCGTCGGCTCGGAATGACGGATGGGTATCGCATTTTGCAACACGCCCAGATTATCTTGTGCTGACTCAGTCTAAAAAGAAAGCATCTACATCGTCCGTTGTGGTCAGCAGTTCTTCTTCAGCAACGCCAGCTGCCCGAGCAAGCTCGGCAGATTGACGCAATGAATCGTGTATATCCGCGGAAAAAGCAGCGTCAATCAGTTTGCGGAACTGCTCCGAGTTTTCTTGCAATCTGACAAGAAATTGATCGTATTTCGTCCTTAAATGTTCATCCAAAGTGTGCTGATTCGCAAGGTATTCTTCCAATAAAGCGTGCTCTTGTGAGAATAAAACGTATCTGCCATATTCAAAGCCCAATAGCGAAACTGCCTGTGCCAGTTGTGCCGTTTGCTTTCCGACAAACGGTGAAAGAACGGAGGAAAGCAGGGTGGAAAGGAGCTTTATCATTGCCTCCAAGGATAGCCAAAGGCAAGATTCTGTGTAGTCCTGTTCGGAGAGCTCCCCACGATGCATCCGTTCCGTGTTGCTGCGGATCGTTTCAGAAAGCTCCAGAATCGAATCTGTGTCCTGAATCCTTGTCAACCGGGAAAGCAGTTTTGCGGAACCGTCGATATAAGAAGCATAGGACAAAAAAACAAATTCACTGTAACTTGATTCATCATTCAGGATCGCGTACTTGGATATCTTCTCGGCAATATTCTTCCAGCCATCCCTTCCGATCTCACTGAACTCTTTCCCTGATGCCAGAGTGCGTACCAAAAAGAGCTGAAAAACGGTGGCGATTTCCAACAGTTTCAGTTGTGGGCTATCCTCGCTGGCCACCAGAGCATATAAGTGTTTCTGCACCTCCGCGATGGTGTTCATGGCTTTTTCCAGGATTTGTCCGACGGGCGAGGACAGCAATTCGTCGATCAATGGCTTCTGCCAGTTCTCCGCATACATAGCTGCCTTCTCCATCAGTCAATGGTTTTGCCAAAGAGAGCGGACAGGGTTTTCGTCTGATTTACCAAAGCTCCGAGGGTTTTCTTTTGATCTTCGGAGAGCGTGGTATAATCTTCTCCAAACAGGCACATACATTGGCTATAAGTATCGTTCAACCCGCTACGCACAGACGAAGTATCCATCAGGATTTGCCCGATTTGGGCATCGACTTCCCGGACCCGTTCGGTATTCTCTTTTACAGCTTCGATCTCTTCATTCTTTTGGCGGTTTATCTTTTTCTTCTTGCTTGAAAAAAGCAGAATAGAAGTCAGAAGCGTTGCACCCGCAATGGTCCACCCGATGGGACCGGCTAAAGCCAGAAGTGCGTGCCCTGCCGCCATACCGCCGCCCCCGGCAGTCAGTGCGCCGCCTCCGAGCCAGGCAAGCGCCGCATTGGTCGCTGCGGCTCCGGTTAAGGTCGAAATAGCGGTGCCCGTGGAAGCGGTCCCGAATGTAGTTGCGACCCACATGGCTGCGGAAGGTGCCATAAAAGCCACGGAAGCGCCTGCCGCCAAACCGGCCCCTGCACCTCCGGCTGCAGCCCGCGCTGCCTGCAATTCCCGCTTGCCGAACTCACAGGAATTGGTGAAAACCTCCCGGTTGCTTTGAATCTCCGTGAAGTCGGCGTCAAAGGATTTCGGACGGTTGGCGATGCTGTTGACCAGATTTTCCACGAATCCGATCAAATCCACTGCCCGGCTGCGTTCCACAAAAAGCTGGAGACCCTTGTCATTCATCAGTGTGAAAGCGTCATTGTATTCGGTGACGGAGAATTCCAGCATCCGATCAAGCTCGGTGTTTTTTTCGGAAATGTCCTCTTTGAGGGCAGCAGCGGTATACTTGATTTCCGATGCTTTGTTGCTGATCGAGCGGCCGGCTGTAACTGCTTTGTCCTTGACAGATCCCACACGGATAGACTTTGCCGCTTTCTCCTTTTTTTCTGTCATGCCAATTATGCCTCCCCAAATGATAACTGTTGATCTGCACCTTGTTTGTTTCAGATTAGCAGTCGATGTTGCCGGTGTCAATATAGACGTCCTTCTTATGGGTTTACAGAAGGATTAAACAAACAGAGCACAGCAGCGGGGAGGCACATTTAGGAAGCGTCTATGCCTGATGAAAGAAAGCAATTCTGATTGAGGATTATATTGTGAAAAGCCCTTCTGCCGTACCGGGAGGCCTGGCTGTATCAAGTCTTGTTGCCAAGCTGCCGCAGGCATGATACAATGACCCGAAAAAATACTTTTGGAGGCAAAGATGGAACTGCTGCATGGCTCGCCTGCGGATATGCGTGGGCGCAGCGCCAGAGAGATCAAGGCCTATGAATTCCTGGACCGGCTGGGGGTGGAGTTCGACAGGACGGACCACCCGGAAACCCCCGCCACCACCATGGAGGTCTGCGCGGAGGTGGACGCCGTCCTGGGGGTCCATATCTGCAAGAATCTCTTTCTCTGCAACCGGCAGAAGACGAGCTTTTATCTGCTGGTCATGCCGGGGGACAAGCCCTTCAAGACCAAGGAGCTCTCCGGTCAGCTGGGGGTGAGCCGCCTGTCCTTCGGGGACGAGGAGCAAATGGCGGCGCTGCTGGACCTGCACCCCGGCAGCGTCTCCGTCCTGGGCCTGGTTAACGACGAGGCCCATCGGGTGCAGCTGGTGATGGACGAGGACGTGCTCAGGGAGGAGATGTTCGGCTGCCACCCCTGCGAGAACACCAGCTCCATCCGCTTTGCGACGAAGGATCTGACGGAGAAGATCCTTCCCGCCCTGGGCGTGAAGCCCTCAATCGTGCATCTCGTCGGTTGTTAGGAGGAATGGATATGTCGAGAAAGAGCTTTGGTGCGAAACCCCTGAGTTATCCCCAGCCGGTGTGGATCATCGCTACCTATGACGCATCGGGCGTGCCCGACGCCATGAACGCGGCCTGGGGCGGCATCAGCGAGGAGCGGGAGGTGGCGGTGTGCCTGTCCCCGGAGCACAAGACCTGCGCCAATTTTGCCCTCACCGGGGCCTTCACCGTCAGCATGGCGGATGCGCCCCATGTGGCCGCCTGCGATTATGTGGGCATCGTCAGCGGCAACGACGTCCCGGATAAGTTTGCCCGGGCGGGCTTCACCGCCACGAAGAGCGAGCTGGTGAACGCCCCCATCATCAATGAGCTGGCCGTCTGCATCGAGTGCCGGGTGATCTCCTTCGACACGGAGACCTGCATCCTCCGGGGGGAGATCGTGAATGTGAGCGTGGACGAAAGCGCCCTCACCGACGGCGAGGTGGACATCCGCAAGGTGGCCCCCATCTGCATCGACCCCTTCAACCACAGCTACCATCTGATCGGGGAAAGGGTGGGCATGGCCTGGGAATCCGGCCAGGCGCTGATGTAATGCCGGAAGCGAGCCGGGGTCATCCCCGGCTCGCTTTTATCCTATAATCTCAGACCCCCGCTGGGGTCCGCCCCCAGCAGGAGCATGGCCCCTGCGGCAGCCAGCACCGCCTCCGGCTCCGGGGCACGCTGCGCCTCCACTGTCACCGGGATCTCCTGGGGCTCCAGCAGGGCCCCGCCCAGGGTGTGCAGATCCCGGCGCAGGGAGAGCATGGCGCCGTCGGAACGGATACTGCTGAGGGTCAGGTCGTCCCCTTCTCCCAGGCCGCAGCGCACATCCCCGCCGCCCGCGCCCGACGCCCCTACCGTCAGGCGGCAGCGGGCCTCCCGGTCCGCCTCCGCGCCCCGGGGCACGATCAGCAGGTCGGCCTTCCCTGCGCAGAGGGCCGCGTCCACCAGCCCTTCCCGGCTGGCTTTTTTGATGGCGTTTTCCAGATAGGGCAGGGTCTTCCGGCTGCCCCCCGGCGCGATGTGTACGCTGTACATGCGTCATCCCCCCGCGGGCAGTATGCGCCTGCGGGGGGATGAATATGCGTTGGAAGCCTCTGCCGCTCAGTCCGCTTTCCGCTCCGGCAGCAGGGAGAACGCCAGCTCCAGAGCCAGCAGGACGCAGATAAGGCCGCCGCAGACCGTGAAGGTATCCGGCACATAGAACAGGGGGGATACCGCCGCCAGCAGCGCGGCGGCGGAAAGCACCGTCACCCCCGGCGTCCGGGCCTGCTTCCGGGTCAGCAGGGCAGCGATCAGCAGAAAAACCGTGAGCAGGGCGGCGATCACGGGGCCGAAGACGCCGTAGCCGAAGGGGAGAAAGCTGAAAAAGGCATGGAAGGTCACGGCCCTCGTTTCCGGGCCGGGGGCAAAGACCATGCGCACCCCGAAGGGCAGGGCTTCCAGCACCAGGGCAGCGGCGGGGAGGAGCGGGAGCGCTAGGCGCCTCAGATTCGCCATATTCCGTCCTTCTTTCGGCACATGTCCATGGAGAGGATCGGCTTCACCGGGATCGTCACTTGAAGCTGTTCTCATAGATGTCGAAAAACCGCAAAAGGAAGACCGTGTCCGCCTGCTCCGCCTCCGACGTCGCCCAGGCCGGATGATTTGTACCGCGCTGATAGAGCCTGAAATTGCCGTAGTCCAGCCGCGGAAGCAGGTTTTGCAGCCGGATCTTCCAGAGGATTCCCCGATATTGCCGGGAGAGGGCGTTCAGCGCCCGGTAGGGGTGCTTGAAAACAGCATAGCCGTTTTTATCCGCACCGATGGCAAAGGCTTCGCTGCGCTCCAGATAGTCCGCGGCGTCCACGTGCCCCTTGATGTTTCCTGTGCCCGGCAGGTATTCCTGCACCCAGGGGTTGCGGATCCTGATCCTGTTCAAACCGAAAACGGTCAAAACAAGCAGGACGCAGCACAGGAGCACGAGCCGGAGCCAGGGACGGCTTTTCGTTTTCATACTTGCCTCTCCTTTCCAATAAATGGTTAACATAATCAATAATATTTTACCATGCTCCATGGGGGAAGTCAAGCAACCGGCAGTTGAGCCCCGCCGCCCTCTTGACAAAAGCATATCCCATGCTATAATAAAGCTGTCTTCAGGGCGGGGTGCGATTCCCCACCGGCAGTAAAGTCTGCGAACCCCCTTCGGGGGGCCGATTCGGTGTGATTCCGAAACCGACGGTATAGTCCGGATGAGAGAAGACGGTTTCTGCCCCTTTATCGGCAGCCGTGCGCCTGTGAAGTGATTTCACCGGCGCGTTTTTTGTTGCGCCGGGAGCAAAGGAGAAAGGAAATCATGGACAAAACAAGCACTACCCCCCGCAAGAGGATCGACACCAAGGAGCTGACCATGCTGGCGCTCCTGGCCGCCCTGGCCTATGTGGTCATGTTCCTCTCCAAGCAGATCCCCGTGAACGTTTTGGGCTTCCTGAACTTCGACCTGAAGGACGTCATCGTCTGCATCACGGGCTTCCTCTTCGGCCCTCTGGGCGCGCTGGCTGTCAGCGTGGTGGTCTCCTTCGTGGAGATGATCACCATCTCCTCCACCGGCATCTGGGGCTTTATCATGAATGTGCTGAGCACCTGCGCCCTGGCCTGCACCGCCGCCTGGTTCTATCAGCGCAAGCGCACTATGCGTAACGCCATCATCGGCCTCGTCATCGGCGTCCTGCTCATGACCGCCGTCATGATCCTGTGGAACTATCTCATCACCCCCATCTATATGAAGATGCCCCGGGCGGCGGTGGCCAAGCTGCTGGTGCCCACCTTCCTGCCCTTCAACCTCATCAAGGGCGGCATCAACGCCACCCTCACCATCCTGCTGTATAAGCCGGTGGTCACCGCCCTGCGCAAGGCCAAGCTGGTGAAGCCCTCCTCCGGCTCCAACCAGGGTGGAAAGAAGAAGGTGGGCGTGCTGATCGTGGCCGCCGTCCTGCTGGTGACCTTCATCCTCCTGGCCCTGGTCCTGGCAAAAGTGATCTGAACTGGAAAGGCACACAAAAAACCGCCTGCGAGCCGCAGGCGGTTTTTCTTTACTTGCCGGTGGTCCCGGGGACGGCAGAGTGCTTCGCTCCGGTATCGTTAGGGCCGCTGCCCTGGTCGATGCCGTTTCCGCTGGTGAGACCGCCGCCCTGGTCGGGCACGCTGCCCGCGCCGGGGGCGTCGGGCGTCACGGCGGGGACTTCCGGCGTCACCGGAGCGGGGGAGGAGGTCACGTTGCTGGTGACCCTGGGCGGGTCCGTGACAATGATCTTTTCCCCGTCCATGGTACAGCCGCCCAGCAGCAGCGCCATCGTCAGCATCGCCGCTGTGGGCAGAATGATCCTTTTCATTCTGATTCGTCCTTTCATGAAGGTTTCGCGGTTAGTATGCATGGACTGCGCCGTTTCATGAAAGGTAAAAGCTGCAAAAGTGCAGTCAAAGCCTCGCAGAGTTCGCAGCTCGCAAGCCGTGAAAAAAACAGACAATGATTGCCCGGAATTCACTTCCGGGCAATCATACCTATGCTTCTCCTCTCAAAATGGAAGCTCTGCTTCCATTTTGAAAAGGACGTTTCGCCGGAATCCTGCGGGCATTCGCATAAGTGCGGATGCCCGCCATTCCGGCGAATAAGGACGTCAGTCGGTATATTCGCTGTGGATGAGGGCGCTGAGCTTCATTTCCCCCTCGTAGTCCTCGAAAACCATGCGCAGGATGCGCCAGTCGGTGGCCTCCTGGGAGCTGGGCGGGAAATACAGGTCCACGAACTGCCCGTCGGGGAAAGCGGAGGTCACGTTTTCCAGGGCGTTTCCGGAACGGAGTATGGTATCGAAGCCCATGACCGGCGCGCGGGCATAGTCCCGGTCATAGACATAGCGGGAGAAATAGGCGCCGGCGGTCATCTGGATGGGCTCGTCGCCGCCGTATTTCACACCCCAGATATAGACGCTGGTATCCCGCGCCACAAAAGCTACCCGCTGCGGGGTGAAGCACTGATTGGAGCCCAGGTTGACGGTGGAATAGGGGGCGAAGACCAGCCCGTAGACCGGGTGGACATATTCGCTGAGGCCCTGGAAATCCGCGGCGGCGATACGGTCGGCCACGGCGGAGGCCAGCTTGGCAAGCTCTTCATTTTTCAGCCCGGCGCTTTCGACGGTGACCGTCTCCGGCGCATTGCGGCGGCTCAGGCTGCCCCCCGAAAGGAAACTGACCAGCAGGCAGCCGCCCACGCCCAGGAGGATGCCCAGCAGCAGGCAGCCCAGATTGAGCAGTTGTTTTTTCATATGGGAACCTCGTTGAAGATCGTCATGCGCCGCCCTGAACGGTGCGCAGAGGTATCATACCCCGTCGCGCGCAGGAATGCAACAACAAAATTGTTACCAGCTTATCACGGGGCTGGAAAATGGTGGGAATCAGCCCAGATAGACGCGGGGGATGCGGGGGCTGACGGCGCAGCAGAGCTCGTAGGTGATGGTGCCGGTCTTCTCCGCCAGCTCGTCCACAGGGACCAGACCGCCGAAGACGGTGGCGACGGAGCCCACCTGCGCCTCCGGCAGGTCGGTGACGTCCAGCATGCACAGGTCCATGCAGATGCGCCCCACCTGCTTCACCCGCACGCCGCAGAGCTCCACCTCCAGCTGATTGGAGAGGCCCCGGCGCAGCCCGTCGGCATAGCCCAGGGGGAGCACGGCCAGGCGCATGTCCCTGGGGCAGGTAAAGCTGCGCCCGTAGCCGATGGTATCCCCGGCCTTGTGGGTCGTGACGGCGGCCACCCGGCTTTTCAGGGCCATGACGGGCCGGAGATCGATCCCTTCCGTCACGCTGTCGGGGAAAAGACCGTAAAGGGCGATGCCGGGCCGGGACATATGGCAGGCGTAGTCCAGGGGCGTGTGGATCACCGCGCCGGAATTGGCGCAGTGGATCAGGCGAAAGGCCTTGCCGGTCTTTGCCTCCGCCGCCGCGATGGCCGCCCGGAAGCGTCCGTACTGCTCCGCCGTATAGGGGTCGCCCGGCACGTCCGCCATGGCGAAATGGGTGAAGACCCCCTCAAAATCCAGACCCGGCAGGGCCATGGCGGCGCAGAGCTCCGCCACGCCGTCCTCCCCCGCGGGGAAGCCGGTGCGGCCCATGCCCGTTTCCAGCTTGGCGTGGACCTTCAGGGTCTGCCCCGGCCGGAGAGAAGCGCTGAGGGCCTCGGCCTGGGGGAGGCTGCTCACGGCCTGGGTCACCTCCAGCACCGCCAGCTCGGCGGCGCAGTCCGGGCTGCCGGGACCCAGGATCAGGATGGGCAGGCGGATGCCCCCGGCGCGGAGCTGGGCCGCTTCGTCGGGGGTGGCCACGGCAAGATAGCCGCAGCCCAGGGCCTGGAGCCGCCGCGCCACGGGCAGCGCCCCGTGGCCGTAGGAATTCGCCTTCACCACGCCCAGGCAGATGCTCCCCTCCGGCAGCCTGGCCTTCAGGGTGCGGTAGTTGTGCTCGATGTTGTCCAGCCGAATCTCCGCCCAGCTGCGCTTCATGGGGTCGGAAGCGCCGTCGAAGGCGCTGCCCGGCAGCGGCTCATAGGGGACCTTTTTCGCCAGGTCCCGGTTGGTATAACCCTTTTCCTCCGTCACCTCCCGGAGGACGTCGAGCCAGTCCGGCAGGGTAACGGCTTCCGCTTCGTCCCCCAGCTCCACCTCCAGCAGCGCCCGGTCCGTCCAGAAGGGGAAGCGGTCCACCTCCAGGATGTGTCCCTCGAAGGGGATGCACCAGCGGGTTTTCCGGATGACGCTGAGGGTCGGATCGGCGCGGCGCAGCAGCGCATCATAGGCGTCTGGGCCGATCTCCTCCTCCCGTTCCTCCCGCGTCAGAGCGCTGCGGCGCTTTTTCACCGTGTGGGTGTACTGCGCTTCTCCGCCGGGGCTGCGGCGGGCGCGGACGCGCTCGGTCGTGCCGGCTTCGGCGGTGAGGTAGGTCTGCTCGATCCAGTCCCGGCGGACGGCCAGGCTGTCCAGCAGTCCCTCGTCCGGCATGCGGATCAGATATTTGCGCTCGATTTCCAGCGGAATGGGATTTTCCATCTTGCACCTCCCGTGCTGAACTGATATAATAATAAAACTTGTGATCTCATTGTGAAACGGAGAAAACTATGGCACGATCCCGGGAAATCATCAATGATATGACGGTGGGCAGCGTCCCCCGCAAGCTGCTGACCTTTGCCCTGCCCTTCATGCTCTCCACCCTGCTGCAGACCGCCTACGGCATGGTGGATATGATGGTGGTGGGCCGGGTCGTCGGTTCCTCCGGCCTCAGCGCCGTCAGCCTGTCCACCAGGGTCATGTGGATGACCACGGCCCTCTGCATGGGCTTCACCAATGCGGGGCAGATCCTCATCGCCCAGCTGATCGGGGCGGGGAAGCGGGAGGACCTGCAGAAGACCATCGGCACCCTGATCCTGACGGTGTTCTGCGCCGCGGCGTTCGTCACGGCCTTCGGCCTCAGCCTGACCAATGTCATCCTGCGGCTGCTCCAGACCCCGCCGGAGTCCTTCCGCGGCGCCAGCCAATATCTGCACATCGCCTTTGCGGGCACGGTCTTCACCTTCGGCTACAACCTGGTCTCCGCCATGTTCCGGGGCATGGGGGACAGCAAGCATCCCCTGATGTTCGTGGCCATCGCGGCCTCGGTGAACCTGGTGCTGGATATCCTGGCCGTGGCGGTGCTGCACATGGGCGTGGCCGGTGCGGCCCTGGCGACGGTCGCCGGCCAGGGAGTGAGCCTGGCGATCTCCGCGGTCTACCTCTACCGCCGCCGGGACAAGTTCGGCTTCGACTTTCAGCGGGAGAGCTTCCGCTTTGACCGGGAATGCCTGAGAAAGCTGGTGCGCCTGGGCGTCCCCTTCGCCATGCAGAACGCGGCCATTTCCATCTCCATGCTCTTTGTCACCAGCTTCGTCAATTCCTACGGTGTGGTGGCCTCCGCCACCTTCGGCACCGGCACGAGGATCGAGGAATTCCCCTGGATCATCATGAACGGCATCATGGCTGCCTCCGCCACCATGGTGGGGCAGAACATGGGGGCCGGCAAGCAGGACCGCATGCGCCAGGTGGTCACCGTGGGGGTCATCGTCGTGGGCATTACCGCCGCCGTGGTGGTGGCCCTGTTCCTGCTGTTCCCCCGGCAGATCTATTCCCTCTTTACCTCGGACGAGGCGGTGCTGGAGCTCTGCCCGAAATTCATGCTGGCCCTGGCCTGCTCCGTCCCCGCCACCTCCCTCATGTGCCCCTATCAGGCCTTCATCGAGGGCATCGGCAACGCCCGGCTGACCCTGATCATCGCCCTGCTGGACGGGTTCGTCAGCCGCATCGCCATCAGCCTCATCCTGGCCTACGGCTTCGGCTTGGGGCTCATGGGCTGGTTCTTCGGCTACGGTATGGCCGCCTATGTGAATACCACCATCAGCATGATCTATTACTACGGCGGCTTCTGGAAAAAGCGGCAGGCGTTGGTATAAAACCGCCGGCGCGGGCGGGCTTTCTCCGGTAAAAGTATATCCTTTTCCGCGGATTTGTCAACGCGGTCGGTCCTGCGCTGCGTCAGCCCGGGAAACCGGGCGTCATCATTTTCAGAGAATAACGGGAGTTGGATGGGGATGAAGCCGAGCTGCATATTCTTCGATCTGGACGGGACGCTGACGGATTCCGGCCCCGGAATCCTCGCTTCCGTGGCCTACGCCCTGCGCAGGCTGGGCGTGGAGTCGCCGGCGCCGGAAAAGCTGCGGCCCTTCATCGGACCGCCCCTCCTTTGGAGCTTCGGGCACTATTACGGCTTTGATCAGGACAAAAGCCGGGAGGCGCTGCGCCTTTACCGGGAGTATTTCACGGCGGGGGGCATGTTTGAAAATTCCGTCTACCCCGGCATCCCGGAAGCCCTGGAAAAGCTGCGTGCCGCGGGCTTCCGCCTGGCCGTCGCCACCGCCAAGCCGGAGCTCTTTTCCCTGCAGATCATCCGGCACTTCGCCCTGGACGGGTATTTCGAGGCCGTCTGCGGCGCGTCCATGGACGAGACGAGGACGGCAAAGGCGGACATCATCCGCTACGCCATGGAGACCGTGAGCGTCAAAGCGGAAGAAAGCCTCATGATCGGGGACCGGGAGCATGACGTGCTGGGGGCCAAAGCCGTGGGGGTAGGCTGCCTGGGGGTCCTCTGGGGCTACGGCGGCCGGGAGGAACTGACGAAGGCCGGAGCCGACGCCCTGGCGGAAACACCGGAGGAAATGACGGAGCTGATTCTTGGTCTGTGACGGAAAAGGTGCTGACCGCAAGATTCTTCCGACTGGGATAAGCCAGGCTGCGAGGAATCCTGCGGCGCCTCCTTTGTCAAAAATCGCATCAAAATGGCACAAACTACGCGCCTCTAGTTCTGCAAAGCATGCTATAGTATGATTATAACGTCTGCATTGGCAGCAGCAGAAAGGAGGCCTCAGCGCATGAGCTATACCTACGCGAGCCGCAAGCGCACAGACGGCGCGGCGCAGCCTCAGGCTTCCGCCGTTCCCCAGGAGCCGGCGGAAGCCCTGAGCAGCGGCGCATTTCGGATGTCGGGCGAGCAGCTGGGTCATCGGGTCGACCTGCCAGAAGCCATCCGCGCGAAGATGGAGAATGCCTTCGGGGCAGATCTCTCTGCCGTCCGGCTCTACGAGAGCCAGTCGGTGGCCGACGCCGGGGCGCAGGCCGTCTCTCAGGGCCAGAAGATCGCCTTTGCGCCGGGGCTGCTGGACTTCACCAGCTACAGCGGGCAGTCGCTGCTGGGTCATGAGTTGAGCCACGTCGTCTCCCAGGCGCGGGGCGAGGTCACGGGAAGCGGTTTCCTGAACGATCAGGCCCTCGAGGCCCGCGCCGATCGCGAGGGCGCCATGGCCGCCGCGGGGCAGCAGATCGCCATGCCGGCGGCGGCGGTCTCCGACGCCAGCGCCGCACCCGCTGCGGGACCAATGCAGGCGAGCCTGTTCAGCAGGATCTTTGGCAGGAAGAAAAAAACGCCGGCCCAGACCGGTCCGCAGGTCTCCTTTAAGAATATGAGCACGCTGAAAGCGGGGCTGAAGCGCGACAGCTCTTCCGTTGCGAAGGTCAACGTGACCGGGGGAGCTCCGGGGGAGCAGGCAGTCGTGAAGACCGGCGTCAACCCGGAGCTTGAGGGCGTCATGGCCCGGTATTACAACAGAATGGGGGAGAGCTTCCGTCAAAACCATGCCGGGGTGTGGAACTTCGGCGCGTCGGACGCCCGCCCGCTGACCGCCGCCGAAAAGAAAGCAGCGAGGCCTCTTGTGAAAAAGGGAAAGCTTCACAGCACGAAGGACGACACAGATACCGAGGGCGAACTGAAAAATACGGCCGTCTTCTCCCTGGCGAGCGGGGAATCCCGTGAAGCTTATGAACACAATCCAGGCAACGACGAGGAAAACGCAGACTATCAGCGAATGATGGGCTATGTCGCCATGTCGGACATGGCGACCGGAAACTTTGACCGCCTGGCAGGTTCGTTCGCCCCGGGCAACTGGTTGGAGAACCGCGATACGAAAGAAGTCAGCCTCATCGACAACGATTTCAATGGTATGGAAGGTCTCCGCATGGGGGCGGATGGCAGGAAGGACTGGCTGCAAAAGTTTATGGCCTTTGCCAAACATAAAGACAGTAAAACCGGCAATGAGGAAATCAGCGGCAGGCAGTTTATTCGGAATACTGTCGGAGTCACTGGCGCCAGCATCGGAGACGTAGATCAGACCCGCAGAGAGATCATGGGCTTCAACACGAAATTCAGAGGCGCGCATGCCGTGGAAGGCGCGAATCAGGCCGTCGCGGATATGCCCGCCGTCCGGCAGCAGATCCTGGACAGCGCCGGAGCCGGGGGACTCAGCGGATACGAAGAGGAGCTTGCGGAGCGGCTGCAGATCATACACGAGTATATGACCGACCCGAAGCTGGCGAAGGTCTACGACAAGCTGGGGGCTATCGGATTCTCGCAGGAAAAAAGGCTGCTCAAGGACGGCACGCAGGTGCCCGTGCAGGAGAGTGAAGCCGTTACGCGGCGGCGCGACGAGCTGCTTGCCCGGCTGCAAACCAGACGCGAACGCGCCTCCGCGGCAGCCT
>JAEEGH010007411.1_pt1 | contig 26422 bp, 22 predicted proteins | sample 9134181 | NCBI WGS metagenome assembly JAEEGH01 (sample SAMN16246544, study PRJNA631951) | gut metagenome | biome: gut microbiome; feature: rumen; material: DP-attached | host: Bos | place: Iran: Karaj | collected 2018-10 | reverse complement strand
AATCTTCATTCAACTCCTCTTCGGTGAGAGCTACAGAAGTTACAGCCTCATCGGAGGAATCCTTGAATACGAAATGATATTCAGTATTCAGATCAATCAAGTGAACAATGTTGAAAGATAAGGCAGATGGCTCATCAGCGAATGCAGAGGACATTGAAAATAAGCCAATGAGTAGAATTGTTAAAATGAAAGATAATCTGACGATCCTATTATCCATAAATATGTTTTTCCAATGCCCCAATGATAAGGAATCCATAAGGATTCCACTCTCCAATTTCAATATAATACTAAACAATATAAATGTAAAGGAAATTTGTAAAAAATTTTCAAAATTTTTAAAAACCGATTTGAAAAAAATTTTTTTAGACTGAAATGTGCTTATCATGTGTTAGAAGCATAAAAAAAGAGGAAATTCCGAAAATCGGAATCTCCCCTCTTTTGCGAACCAAAAACATCAATATGCCTTTGAATTGCGCATCTTCTTGACCTTCAGCATCTGCTTTCTGGCAAGTGCCTTGTTCTTGCGGTGCTGAATTGCAGACGGCTTCTCGAAGTACTCGCGCATCTTGAACTCGCGGATGACGCCTTCCTTCTCAACCATTCTCTTGAAACGCTTGATAGCTTTCTCGAGCGGCTCAGTCTCATCGACTTTCACGTATGCCATAAATTATTCACCCCCTCTGCCTAAAAGCCCAAAGATAGATAACATGCTCTGCTAAAATAGCATTGTAAAAGGTTTTTGTCCACACCTTTATTTGAAATCATTCAACAAATAAACCGCTTTTCATGATCTCATGCGGGATTCCGTTTGAATCACGGCACAGGACATCCAGACCTTTCTCCAAGGTACATGAAATCCTGTAAAGGCTTGTGTTGAAGAAATCCGGAAGCATCTCCTCCGTCGGAGGAAGGATGTTCAGCGCCTCCACAAGCGCCCCGCCTAGGTTCAGGATAACCTCATTGTCCCGGAAGGAGACATACCCTATCCTCTTCAGGTTCTCGTCAAAGTCCAGGATCCTGTCCATCTGTGGCGTATGCGTCCAATCCACCAGACGCCCGTCCTCGAACACAAGGTCAACGTCCTGGATCTTCCCCAGAACCGTGACAGTCCCGTGGACATGGCCGCTTGCAGAAGACCTGTCGACATTGAAGGACAGCCTGTCGAAATCAACGCCGCTGATGAACTCACGCCCCGAGCTCAGCACCTGATTCCCGTCGACAAAACGGCTTGAAGGCGCAACAGCCAGGCTCAGCTCCGTATTCGGCCCGCAGATCGTCATGTCCGCCAGATTCATCGCCTCAAGACGCGCTCTCCTGTATCTGGAGGCCAGACTAAGGGAAGAAACCCCCACGTCCAGCGTGCTCAAAAGCGGATTCCAGGCATCATCACCCTCATCAAAGACCGATGCCACACACCATGGCACAGCAATGCGCCTGTCAAGGACCAATGGATCAGCCAGATGCCCGAGCTTCTGGAGCGCACCCATGTCATTTTGCTCCACAACGATGTCCAGCATATGCCCTTCCTGGGTGACGGTTCTCTCATGGGAGAGCCTAAGCATCACTGCTGCCTTTGGTAGATGGGCAGGAGGAGTCGGATCAAACTCAAGCACCTGGGACGGCTTGCCGTTCTCAATGACAAGGACCTTGACCGTCACATCAGTGACAGGCAGGGCCGTCTGAGCGATGAGCCTTGCGAACTCAAGATCACATTCATCAGTGTTAATTGACAGAGCATCGCCAGTCCTCAGATCAAGGAAATCCTTGACTATGGCATTGGCGTAATCGATGTATTTCTTTTCCATATAATCAGCTGTTAAGGATACAGGCCAGTCTTGCGCCCTCAAGGGTGTGCTTCACGTCAGCCTTGTTGACGTAGATCTTTCCCTCAAGGTACCTGGAGAAACCGCCTGTGGCAATGACCACGACCTTGTGCCCCACCTCCATCTCGACCTGTTCGACAATGGACTTGAGCTGACCGACAAAACCATAGATCACACCTGCGCGGATAGATGCCACAGTATCCCTTCCCAGAACAGTATTCGGCAGATCCAGCCTGATCTCAGGAATCTGGGCCGCACTTGCGAACAGGGCCTTGACCGAAGTCATCATTCCAGGTCCGATTGTGACTCCAAGGACATCACCTTCAGGAGAGACCGTCTCAGTTGTGAAAGCAGTGCCGAAATCGGCGACAGTGACATAGTCATCAGGATAAAGCTTATGGGCCGCAATCAGGTTGCAGAGAATGTCGGCACCGATCTCAGCAGGAATGGATGCCTTGTTCAGCCCTGTCTCGATGTCATTGCTGACAACCACAGGATCAATTCCGCTGTGTTCTTTCACCTCGTCGATGATAGGCTGTGTCAGATAAGGGACAACGCTGCTGACAACAGCTTTCTCATAGGAAAGCGTTCTGAGGTTTGCCTTGAATGCCTCTACGGCATCGTAGCTCTTTGTCTTAACACGCAGGGCATCGCCCCACTCCTTGCCGTCATGGACGGAAAGTACAATGTTCGTGTTTCCGATATCAACTGCAAGAATCCTGCTCTCTTCCATCATATGCCTCACAGTGCCACGGCGTTCTTGGACCCGTACATCTCCATTCTCAGTGCCCTGATAGCCGGATCGGACATGTAGTCATCGAACTTCATGTAGCGGTCAATCAGTCCCTTCGGAGTGAACTCAATTATCCTGTTTGCAATTGAATCAACGAACTGGTGGTCATGGGAGTTGAAAAGCACAACACCGTTGAAGTCAATAAGGCCGTTGTTCAGGCTCTGGATGGCCTCCAGGTCAAGATGGCTAGTAGGCTCGTCGAAGATAAGGCAGTTGGCCCCCTCGAGCATTAGCTTGGCAAGAACGCAGCGCACCTTCTCTCCTCCTGAGAGGACCTTGCAGCTCTTCAGGGCCTCGTCTCCTGAGAACAGCATTCTTCCCAGGAATGACCTCAGGTAAGTCTCATCGGCATCCTCTATGAACTGACCAAGCCAGTCCGTGATGCTCATGTCCTCCTGGAAGAGCGCATCGTTGTTCTTCGGGAAATAACCCTGGCTTGTGGTGACGCCCCAAAGGTAGTCACCGCTGTCTGCCTGCATGTTGCCTGTCACAATCTCAAACAGGACAGTCTTCGCAAAATGGTTCGGACCGACAAATGCGATCTTGTCGCCGTTGTTCACAAGAAGGTTCAGGTTATCAAGGACCTTCTGCCCGTCAATGACCTTGGTCAGGCCGCGGATCTCCAGGATGTTCTTGCCGCACTCGCGGTTAGGCTTGAACGCCACATAAGGGAAACGCCTGCTTGAGGGCTGGATGTCATCGATTGTGAGCTTGTCGATGAGCTTCTTACGGCTTGTAGCCTGACGTGCCTTGGCCACGTTGCTGGAGAATCTCAGGATGAACTCCTTGAGCTCGGCGATCTTCTCCTCACGGCGCTTCTTCTCATCCTTCATCTGCTTAGCGATCAGCTGGCTGGACATGTACCAGAAATCGTAGTTTCCGACATAGAGCTGGATCTTTCCGAAGTCAATGTCAGCGATATGCGTGCATACGGTGTTCAGGAAGTGTCTGTCGTGGGATACGACAATCACCGTGTTGTTGAAGGTGCTCAGGAAATCCTCAAGCCAGTGAATCGACTCAAGGTCCAGGTGGTTGGTAGGCTCATCCAGAAGCAGGATGTCCGGGTTTCCGAACAGGGCCTGGGCAAGAAGGACACGGACCTTCACGTTGTCCTCGACATCCTTCATCAGCTTGTCGTGCATTGGGACAGGAATCCCAAGACCGTCAAGGAGAACTCCTGCATCGGCCTCTGCCTCCCAGCCGCCGAGCTCAGCGAACTCGCCTTCAAGCTCCGCAGCTCGGATACCGTCTTCCTCAGTGAACTCCTCCTTGGCGTAGATCTCCTCTCTCTCCTTGCGGATATCGTAGAGCTTCTTGTAACCCATTATGACGGTGTCAATTATGGAATAATCGTTGAATGCGAAATGATCCTGCCTGAGAACAGCCATTCTCTGGCCCGGAGTGATGATGATCTCACCTGTGTCCGGCTCGATCTCACCTGAGAGAATCTTCAGGAAAGTGGATTTTCCTGCTCCGTTTGCACCGATGATGCCGTAGCAGTTGCCGGGTGTGAACTTGATGTTGACGTTCTTGAAAAGAACTTGCGTCCCGAATGAGAGGGAAATGTCAGAAGCAGTAATCATCGCTTACTCCATAAATGTATTACAGTCCATATAATCGCAAAAAAAAGCTGTCTTTTTCAAGACAGCTGCTTTAATAGTTCCAAGGGGAATCGAACCCCTGTTTAGAGACTGAGAATCTCCCGTCCTAACCCCTAGACGATGGAACCATCTAGTTTTTTGGTTCTACTGGGATGGAGGGATTCGAACCCCCAAAGGCAGAACCAGAATCTGCAGTGTTACCATTACACTACATCCCAAAAAATCAAACGAACATGCTGAGAATACAAAATACCCGCTGTTCTGTCAATAAGTTTTTTCAAATCCCGCGAATTTCGTTGTCATTCGTGTAATCCGTGAACGTCGTGCAACTCGTGAACACGCTCAGCCTTTCTTGAACGCGCTCACCCTCGCACTGGCTGTAAGATCATAGCCTGACCTGTATCCGTCAGCGATATACCTGTAGCCCAGACCTGCCACCATGGCCCCGTTGTCAGTGCAGAGCTTAAGGCTCGGGAAAGACACCTCATAGCCCTTCTGCTCATATGCCTTGAGCGAGCTCCTTACCAGTGAGTTCGCGGCAACACCGCCTCCGGCGGATATTCTCTTAAGCCCTGTATCCTTCAGCGCCAGATCCACCCTCTTCATTAGCATTCCGACAGCCACCCTCTGGAAGCTTGCGGCGATGTTCTCAGGAGTTGCGGGTTTACCTGTTGAGAAGATATCAAGCTGGTTGATCACAGCAGTCTTCAACCCTGAATAAGAGATGTCATAAGGATGATACCCTGCCCCCATCTTCGGTCCGGAGAACTTGAAGGCCATGGGATCTCCCTTCTGCGCCAGCCTGTCAATCATCACTCCGCCCGGATATCCAAGCCCGTAATGCTTTGCAACCTTGTCGAAGGCCTCACCTATTGCATCATCTACTGTGGTCCCAAGGACCTCGATACTGTCATAGCTGTCTACCCTGCAGATAACAGTATGTCCGCCGGAGAGAAGAACTCCCAGATAAGGATACTCAAGCGGATGCTCTATCTGCGGCGCATAAAGATGTGCCCTGATATGATCGATTCCGATGAAAGGCACATCCAAGACGCTTGCCATGCCTTTCGCGAAGTTCAGTCCGACAAGAAGCGATCCGAGAAGACCCGGCCTTGCGGTTGCTGCTATGGCACCGATATCCTCTTTCCTAATTCCCGCCTGCATGATTGCGGCATTGACCACCTGGCTTATCCATTCGGTATGGAGCCTTGAGGCAAGCTCAGGAACAACACCGTCAAACGGGCGGTGAAGCTCGATCTGCGTTGCGATCACATTGGAGAGGATGTTCCTTCCGTCCTCCACTACTGCAGCGGAGCACTCATCACAAGAGGTTTCAATTCCAAGGACGTACATCAGTTCTCTCCGTCAAACACATTGTCGAGGGCGTCTTCATATTCGTCCTCGTAATCATCATCATTTATGGCAATCGGAGAGAACTTGCCTGCAAAGAACATGTCTATCAGTCTCTGCTGGTTTGCCTGAGGTGCCGCATCATCTATATAAGATACAAGTTCCTTGGAGAGAGGCAGTCCGTAGACCTTTGCGCCACGCTTTGACTTCTTCTGCGGCAGCATCTCCTCATTCTTCGGAACAATCATGATTTTATTCATGGCTTAAAAGTACAATCGCAACCGCAAATAGTCAACATCAGTCATGCATATCTTCAATAAACAAGAAACCCCCGACAATGTCGGAGGCTTCCTGTTAGCCAGAAAAGGGAATCGAACCCTTGACCTGCTCATTACGAGTGAGCTGCTCTACCCCTGAGCTAATCTGGCGTGCATTGCCAAGATAACCAATTCAGGGCAAATTGTAAATAACAAACAAAGATATTATTTCCCTGCTTTCTGTAATTGTTCTTCGATGACACCAGTCAGGTAGTCTTTTTCCTTCAGACCCGCAGTTTGCCAGACCATTTCCCCGTCAATGAACAGGAACAGAGCAGGAATGCTGCTGATTTCATAAGTAGCCATCAATTCATCCATCAGATCGGGGTTCTCTTCAAATTCATCATTAATGTCTACAGTATATACAGAAACTACATCCTCGAAGTCTGAAGCAACTTCATGGAGGATAACATTCATGGTTTTGCAGGGCCCGCACCAGTATGCGCCGAACTTGACAAGAACAGGAGTGGTATTTGAACCTACGATGACTTTATTGTTGAAATCATCTGCATATATTTGCTCGCATGCACCAGCGTTCGACAAACTCCCATTATAAAGCATGGCCCCGATGGATTGCTCGAACACACCAAGAGGAAGACTTCTGACACTCTCTGGAACGACAACATTATACAGCTTGCTGCAATCAGAGAAAGCAAGATCCTCAATAACAGTCACGGAATTTGGAATTAAAACCTGAACAAGGGATGGACAGGATGCGAATGCAGACTCCCCTATGGTCTCTATTCCGTCTTTGATTGTCACATTCACAACAGTCTGGCAACCTTTGAATGCATCTTTCGAAATGACAGTCACCTTTCTGCCCTCAACTTCAGCAGGGACAGTGACTTGCTCCGGGACAGCAGCCAAGTCTATTACAGACAGCTCACCCTTGCTGGTGACTCTGAAATTCCCGGATTCTACATCAGGCTCTTCTGGAAGATTCCCCTCTGATTCCTCTGTGTTCTCAAAGAATGATGCAAGCTCATCACATGAGACAAAAGTAAAAAGCAAAGCAGTTAAGAGAAAAAGGAAAAGAATTGATTTAATGACAAATGATCTGTTCATTAGAGCCTCCCCGCCTTCTGATATTACAAATATAGCATATGAGGGATAAAAAGAAAGAGTGGAAGACCGTTTTCAGGTCTCCCACTCCATTTCCAGCTGTTATAGCTTAAGAAAAACCGGTCAGCTGATTGCTGCCTGTGCTGCGGCAAGTCTTGCGATTGGCACTCTGTACGGTGAGCATGAGACATAGCTCAGTCCGACAGTCTGGCAGAAAGCGATTGTCTTCGGATCTCCGCCGTGCTCTCCGCAGATACCGAGCCTGATGTTCGGTCTGACAGAACGGCCGAGCTTAGCTGCTGTTGCCATGAGCTTTCCGACACCGTCGACATCGATTGTCGCGAACGGATCGTACTCATAGAACTGCTTGTCCTGGTCGTTGACGTAGTGGCCGAGGAAGCTTGCTGCATCATCTCTTGAGAATCCGCATGTCATCTGTGTCAAGTCGTTTGTACCGAAGCTGAAGAACTCTGCCTCCTGGGCGATCTCGTCAGCTGTGATTGCGGCTCTCGGAACCTCGATCATGGTACCGATCTCATAATCGACCTTGTCCTTTCTCTCCTCGAAGATCTTGGCAATGACCTCTTCAGCGTGTCTCTTACAGAACTCGAACTCCTTGTGGTTTCCGACAAGAGGAATCATGATCTCAGGATAGACCTTGATGCCTTCCTTCTTCACGTTCAGAGCGGCCTCGATGATAGCCCTGACCTGCATCCTGAGGATCTCAGGATAGATGATTGCAAGACGGCAGCCTCTGAAACCGAGCATCGGGTTGAACTCGTGCAGGGATGCTGCCTTTCTGGCGACCTCTTCCTGCGGGATTCCGAGGGCCTGAGCCATCTCATGTCTTGTTGTTGAGTCGTTCGGCAGGAACTCATGGAGCGGCGGATCAAGAAGTCTGATGTTTGCCGGAAGACCGTGAAGCTCGCGGAACATCTCCTCGAAGTCACCTCTCTGCATCGGAAGCAGCTCAGCAAGAGCGGCCTCTCTCTCGACAAGGTTGTTGGCAAGGATCATCTTTCTCATGGAGACGATTCTGCTTCCGCCGAAGAACATGTGCTCTGTCCTGCAGAGACCGATTCCCTCAGCACCGAGCATGACTGCCATGTGAGTGTCCTTAGGAGTATCAGCATTGGTCCTGACACCCATTGTCTTGATCTCATCGACGTAGCTCATGAACTTCTTGTAGTTCTGGAAGAGCGTTGAGTCTGCTTCCTTCATTGTTCCGTCAAGGACCTGGACGATCTCAGAAGGCTTGACCTGGATCTTCGCGGCATAGACTGAACCGTTGAATCCGTCGATTGAGATGAACTCACCTTCCTTGACGATCTTGCCGTTCACCTCGAAGAACTTGCCTGCGAGGTCGACATGGATCTCACCGGCTCCGGAGACACACGGGCATCCCATTCCTCTGGCGACGACAGCGGCATGGCTTGTCATACCTCCGCGGCATGTCACGACACCCTTGGATACTGCCATTCCTCCGATATCCTCAGGAGAGGTCTCGGTTCTGACAAGAATGACTTCCTTACCTTCTGCGGCCCATGCCTCAGCATCCTCTGCTGAGAAGACGACCTGTCCGCAGGCTCCGCCAGGAGATGCGTTGAGACCGACTGTAAGGGTCTTGATTCCGTCTTTCTTGATCTGTGCCTGGTCAAGAATCGGAGCGAAGAGCTTGTTGAACTCACCTGCAGGAACACGTGAGACAGCTGTTCTCTTGTCAATCAGACCTTCCTCAACCATCTCGACCTGTGATCTGAGCCAGCTGAAGATTGTTCTCTTTCCGTTTCTGGTCTGAAGCATGTAGAGCTTGCCTTCCTGGATGGTGAACTCCATGTCCTGCATGTCGTGATAATGCTTCTCGAGTGTCTCTCTGATCTTGCAGAGCTGATCATAGACATCCGGGTTGACCTTGCAGAGGGTCTCGATTGACTGCGGTGTCCTGATACCGGCGACGACGTCCTCGCCCTGTGCGTTCATCAGGTACTCGCCGTAGAAGTGGTTGTCTCCTGTGGCAGGGTCACGTGTGAATGCGACACCTGTTCCTGAGGTCTCACCCATGTTTCCGAAAACCATGCACTGGACGTTGACGGCTGTTCCGAGAAGACCGCGGATGTCGTTCATCTGCCTGTACTTGATGGCTCTTGCGTTGTTCCATGAGCGGAAGACTGCGTTGATGGCCTTGAAGAGCTGCTCCTGAGGATCAATCGGGAACTCCTCACCTGTCGATCTCTTGTAGATTCTCTTGTATCTCTTGACGAGGTTCTGAAGCATCTCTGTGGTGAGCTCATAGTCATATGTCAGACCTTCCTCGTCCTTGACATCCTGGATTGCCTCCTCGAACTTGTCGTGAGGAACACCCATGACGACGTCACCGAACATCTGGATGAATCTTCTGTAGCTGTCCCATGCGAAACGCTCGTTTCCTGTCTTCTTTGTGAGAGCCTCGACTGAATCGGGGTTCAGGCCGAGGTTCAGGACTGTATCCATCATGCCGGGCATTGACTGTGCTGCACCGCTTCTGACTGAGACCAGAAGAGGATTTGTAGCGTCACCCAGCTTGGCATTCATTGTTGTTTCAAGCTGCTTGAGATTGAGAAGGACCTCATCCTTCATTCCTGCAGGATACTCGCCGTTGTGCTTTGAGAAGTAATCACAAGCCTCGGTGCTGATTGTGAATCCTGGAGGTACCGGAAGTCCGATGTTTGTCATCTCAGCAAGGTTGGCACCCTTTCCGCCAAGCAGATCCTTCATGCTTGAAGTGCCTTCAGCCTTTCCATTGCCAAAAAAGTAAACGTACTTAGTAACTTTCTTTGCCATGTTTTTTTCCTTTTTATTTATTTAGTTTCACTGTTAACAGAGTGATTTTCCAAAAAAACGCATCAACTGTCAATCACAAAGGCTATTTTAAACTCATAATTGCTTGATAAGCAAACAAAAAATTACAAAATAGGCAAAAAAACTCAAACGTTTGCGTTAAAAGCATACAAAAACACCGGATTTGTGGCGTTAATACCATTTCATCCGGTGTCAAAATGCAATATAAGCTAAGTTCAGGCGATGTAAGCCTTGAGCTCCCTGACCTCCTCGTTCTCAAGGAGATTGCTCAGGACCTTCTTCTCGATCTGGCGGATACGCTCCTTAGTCAGGTTGTAGATCTCTCCGACTTCCTTCAGACTGAGGGCCTTGTTGTTGTCCAGGCCGAATCTGAGGGTTATGATGCCCCTCTCCTTCTCTGAAAGGGTTCCGAGGATCTTGCGCACGGAGTTCTTCAGAGCCTCATCCATCACAACTTCCTCAGGTCTTGGCTCATCGCTTTCTAGGAAGTCACCGAAGCTTGTATCCTCCTCTGAGTTCACAGGAGCATCAAGTGATGAGACATCGCGTGCGATCTGCATGATCTCAAGCACATCCTGGGCATCCATTCCGCACTCAGCGGCAATGGCCTCGACTGATGCATCGTCATAACCGTTCTTCTCAAGGTTGGACTTGGCCTGGAGGATCTGGATGAGGTCCGCGCTCTTGTTCATCGGGAGCCTGATCATCCTTGACTTCTCACCTATGGCCTTGAGGATGGACTGCCTGATCCACCACACGGCATAGCTGATGAAGTGATAGCCCTTCTCCGGCTCGAACTTGTCGATTGCTGTCAGAAGACCGATGTTTCCCTCGCTGATCAGGTCAATAAGGGGAAGACCTCTGCCCTGGAACTGCTTCGCGATGCTCACGACGAACCTGAGGTTTCCGTTGACCAGTCTCTCACGGGCTGCCTCGTCACCGTTCTTGGCTCTCATGGCAAGATCATATTCCTCATCCCTGCCGATGAGCGGAATCTTCTCGATGTCCTTGAGATACATGCTCAGGGCTCCGTTCTCAGCTGCTAATGACTTGTTGGTGTTGATGTTTGCCATGTTTTTCTCCTATGCCATCAGGAAAGCAAGTACCATGCCAAACAAGGAGCTGTGACATCTAATTATTGAAACCAAAAGAGATTAAATATAAGAAAAAGATAAAGAAAAACTATAAAAAAAGCTCTTAGAAACAAAAAACCGTGTCAATTTGACACAGCAATCCCCTGATCATCCTTTTTAGGGTCTTTTTGACACAACCTGAACTGTCCAGATGGCATTTCACCATGGAAAAAGGTACAGCAAGGGTCAAAAGGATCCATCGGGAAGTCAATCCTGATGGTCCTGAACCACTGGTCGACGTTGGAGATAGGACCGAACTTGGAGTTATCCATATAGTTCTTCACATCCTCTTCCCAGACACACCTGATCAGGTCATGGACCATGTCACCCTCAGGGGCCGACACCTCAAGGTTCTTCTTCGAGCAAAGATAAGTTGACATCTGGATTGTGTAGAACCTGTGCCAGAGAGGATCATCATCGTCATCCTTTGCCCTGGCGAGAAAGCATTCGCAGAGGGTGCTCATGGCAGAGCACAGCTTCTCCATCTGTCTCACAACAGCGGAGATATGTCTCACGGTCTCATCGAATTCCTTTCTGCTTTTGGAATTGGTCATGCAATCCATTTTCTCACCTTCAACAACGCTAAGATAACAACAGAATCGCAAATCGGAAAGAAGAATCAGAAAATTATTCTCCATGACAACCAAAACATGGTAAAATCCACTTATGCCAAACGAAACAAATAACGCTGAGGTTCCGGCCTCAAAGAATGAGAACAAAGAGAAAAAAGCACTGGTGAAACATAAGAAGGCCCTCCAGAAAAGACCCAATCCTTTTCTTTATTATCCTGCAGCCCGCATCTATGCCCGTCTTCTCTGCAAGTTCAAGTTCAACATGGTCGAATCCGGCGAGCGTGTAAAAGGCCCTGCCCTCCTTCTCAGCAACCACACTTCCAATGATGACTATAAGTTCATAGCCGCCGCGGTCCGCCCTGCGCGCATCACATTCCTTGTCACATATCACTTCTTCACGTTCAAGAAACTGGCCCCATGGCTCAAGGCAATAGGAGCCATCCCAAAATACCAGTTCACCACAGACCTTGAGGCAATGCGCAAGATCCAGTACGTGGTGCAGAAGGAGAAAGGCGTTGTCTACATCGCCCCCGAGGGCACCGTCTACGGCAGCGGACACCTGGGATACATCTCACCTGCCATTGCAAAGATGGTCCGCTTCCTCAAGGTCCCCGTTTACGCCTGCAAGATCGAGGGCGCCGGACTGGGCAACGCGAAGTGGTCAGTTCACAAGCACAAGGGCAAGGTCAGCATCCAGACAAAGAAGATCATCGACGGAGCCGAGTCAACCACACTCACCCCCGACCAGATCATGGAGCGCATAACCTCATACCTCACATACAACGAGTTCGACTTCCAGAAACGCGAAAATTTCAAGATCAAGGGCGATGACAAAGCCTTGGGCTTTGAGACGATGTTCTACAAGTGTCCGTGCTGCGGCTCAGAGTTCAAGCTCAGGACAGAGGGAAACGATGTCTACTGCTCCGAGTGCGGCGCCAGAGCCACATTCCAGGACGACTTCACCTTCAAATGGGCCGGAGACAAGCAGTACTTCGAGAACTACAGCCAGTGGTATGACTGGCAGTACGATGCCGTAAAGAAGGAAGTTGAGAAGCCTGACTTCAAGATGGAGGCCGAGGTCGATTACGGCATAGACAGGCCCGGTGTGGACAATTATGTCAAGGTAGGACATGGTGTTCTCACCTTCACCCATGACGGCTGGGACTACAACGGCACATACATGGACAGGCAGATACATGAGCATGATGACCCGCTTACTGTGTTCATTGCCACACTCAAGGCCGGAAAGCACTTTGAGCTTCCGAACCGTGACGGGCACAACAGGGTCTTCTACCCTGAGGACGGAAACACATCAATGAAGTGGCATCTGGCCTCACTTGCCCTCTCAGAGTCGCTTAAACAGTGACTTCAATATTGCCGATATAACCTTTTTTGTTTATATTAGTGTCGTTGCGTGAGCAACACCAGACAGTTCTTAAGGAGATGCATATATGACAATCAAGCCGCTTGGAGAAAGAGTACTTGTCAAGATGGACAAGGTTGAAGAGAAGACCGCCGGTGGAATCTTCATTCCTCAGACAGCACAGGAGAAGACACAGATTGCAGTAGTCGAGGCTATCGGAGAAGACGTCAAGACCATCAAGGTCGGACAGAAGATCCTGCACGACAAGTATGCCGGCACACAGGTCAAGATGGACAACGAGGAGTACCTCATTCTCAACATCAAGGACGTGCTTGCAATCGTAGGCTGAGCTTAATCAGCCATTCAGGAGCCAGGTTTCAGGACCTGGCTTTTTTTTTTGCTCTTCACGTTTTCTCGGGGATTGGGCTGTACCTGATGAAGGTGAAGAGCCCAAAAAAGGCTGCTGCGGAACATGAAATTCCGCAACAGCCCTGTTTCAATGAATTACGGTTCTCAGAAGACCAAGCTTCAGTCCTGGATCACCGTGGCAGAAGGTGAAATGCTGACCGTTCCCGGGCTTCCGCTGGGACCTGCGCCGATTGATTGTGGTGCACTGTCTCCATGTGTAGCATGAACAGTTCCACCGTTGATAATGATTGTTCCTGCATCAATGTTATTATCATCTCCACCGATTCCGGATTTATCCTATTCTATGGAGTCTAAAAAACTAAATTTTAAAAAAATAAAACAGATTCAAGAGCATAGAAAAGCCTCTCGAGTTTCCCCGAGAGGTTGATATGTTTTCATTAATCAAACAGATTATATACTGGGCTGTTTCGCCAACATGTATCTGTACCTGTCACCTGTATAACTTTCAGTAGCGTCACTTCTCTTTGTTTGTGCAGGTGAGGTAGAATCACCATATAACGCCATTCCGGTACCAATTGTCAGGGTCTTGTTATCTCCAGGATTTTGACCATGGCCTGCACCGATTCCGACGGCACTAGAGCCTCCAGTTGCAGTTACACTACCTCCGGAAATTGTAACATCTGCTCCAGCTCCACCGCCACCGTAAAAATTGTTTCCGCCTCCAATTCCGGCACCACCTGCGTTACCGGTTGCAGAAACAGTTCCTCCTTCAATAGTGACTATTCCGCCGTTTGCGTATAAACCGCCTCCGATTCCGGCTCCATTTTCACCGCCGTTTGCAACAACAGTTCCATCACTGACAGAAAGTGTTCCCCCATTACCATTCATACCGCCACCGATTCCGGCTCCACTATTACCGCCGGTTGCTGTTATATTTCCACCGGAAATAGAGATTGTTCCGCCAGCACCGATTGAATAATCCTCGAAATAGCCCTCACCGCCACCGATTCCAGCTGCACAGGTGCCACCAGTAGCATTAACAGTACCTCCTGAAATGGTTATAGAGCCTCCAGCCCCATTGTAGCCACCTCCGATTCCGGCTCCGTAATCGCCTCCTGTTGCAGTTACATCAGCTGTATCACTTATGGTGATTATTCCACCGGATCCTTTGTTGCCACCGCCTATTCCGGCTCCACTGTAACCACCTGTTGCAGTTACAGTTCCTCCTTTGATGGTGATGTTTCCTCCAGCCTGATTTATTTCACCACCGATTCCAGCACTATTGTTTACACCGGTAGCATTTAGTGTTCCGGTTCCTGTGGATTCAGAATCAAATTTATCGATGACAAGAGTGTTTCCTTCCGAAACCGTGATTCCTCTGCTGGCATTGAGGGTCTTCCCATCAGGAAGAAGAAGATTTACAGTACCGGAAACTGTAATTCTTCCGGTAACAGTAACTGTTGTATCTTCAATCGTCCAATCGCCTGATGAAAGCGTAAGTGTACCTTCTGTGTTCTTGATGATTGAAGGTCCTCCTTTCCACTGTGCATAAAGGGTGATGTCCGAGTCCAGTGAAACCGATGCTCCGTCGGCATAGGCCGTTCCGGTTCCGTCTGCCTTGGTGTTCCAGCCATTAAAGGCATATTTGGTTCTGGTGAACGCATTGGCACTGAGAGCTGTTTCAGTGTTCTTGTTCATGACCTGCGGATTCATTGTGCCCGTTCCGCCGTTGGCCTTGAAGAAGACAAGGACTTTTCCGCCTGCAGTGGTCACATTTGCTTCATCTGAGATTGTGATGGTACCAACTGTGCCGTCTTTTCCTGCACCGATTCCAGTAGCATCAGTTCCGCCTGTGGCATTGACTGTTCCTCCGGAAATAATGATTGTTCCACCTGCTCCATTCATTCCACTGCCGATTCCGGCTCCATAGTTTCCGCCTGTGACCGTAACGGTTCCGCTCTTAATGGTTACTGTTCCGCAGTTCTCATCTTCGTTGCCGCCTATTCCGGCTTTACCGTCCTCGGTTTCCGCAATGATCAGAGTACCGGTACCTGTGATGGTCAGGCTGTTGCCCTCTGAGACTCTGATTCCCTTCGGGACTGTCAGGGTCCTTCCTGCGGGAAGGATGATTGTCACCGAGCCGTTTACGACCAGACGTTCTGTGACGGTGACATCCGAGATGATTGAGTACTTGGTGCCATCGCTCAGCTGTGTGGTCGAAGACTGGATGATGGATGAAGTGTCGATCCACTGTGCATAAAGGGTGATGTCCGAGTCCAGTGAAACCGATGCTCCGTCGGCATAGGGCGTTCCGCTTCCGTCTGCCTTGGTGTTCCACTCCAGGAACAGATAACCTTCCTTGGTGAATGCATTGGCGCTAAGTGCTGTTGCCGTTCTTCCCTTCATCTCCTGCACGGCCATGCTTCCGCTTCCGCCGTTGGAATCGAATGTGACATGAACAGAGCTGTTGAAAAGGTCGTCAACCAGGTCATCCTGATTGCAGGAAACGAAAACCGAAAGAAGCAGCAGTGCTGCAAGAATGATGGTAAATGCTTTTCTCATACTGCTTCCTCCTTACAGTGCCATGGCCAGACCAAGCTGGGTTCTCAGTGCAAAGTCGGTCGAGCTGGATTTCTTCGAGGTCTGGAAACACAGAGCAAGATCAAGACCGCCTGTCAGGGCGAATTCATCCGAAAGCCTGTATCCGCAGCCCATGTAGAGGTTCAGGCCAAAGGAGGTGTTTTTCACCGATCCGACCTTCCTCAGGTCAAGCCCGAGTCCCAGATCGGCGTTCGCATACAGCTTTTCCGTAAAGTCATAGCGGTAGCCTGCAGTGCCTCTGAGGGATACGACAATATAGTCTTTGTCGAGTTCATCGAACTTGTAGAAACCTATGTTCAGATCAAGTCCTGCAGTCACGTTGTTCCACACGTCTGCCCGGAATCCGCCGGCTATGCCGTAGCCGTAGTCCGAAACGTATGTTCCGCCTGCTGTGCGCACGGTCTGCAGCGAATACGGCGAGACCTTTGCCACAATGTCAATGTCCACTTCTGCGAATGTGCATGCGAGCACGAGAAGTGAAAACACCAGTACGATGAGTGTTCTTTTCATTGCTTGCTCTCCTAACTAGAAATCTGGCTTGTTTGCATAAGGATTGCATGCCTCAATCCTATATACATTTACAGTGGGGAGTATAGCATGCGCCCCCTGTATTGGAAAGTGCTTTCACGGCAAAAAAAAGTTGGTTCTTCACGTTTTCTTCGGGGGTTGAAACAACTTTAGAACTTACATGCTCTCTTTTTCAATTCTCAGATGAAATCTGCAAAGGCCTTCACAAATTCCTTGTTGTAGGACAAAAGGAAATTAAGCTCATTGGACAGTCCCCTGTCTTTTGTGGCCCTTCTGAATCTGTATTCGTTTGGCTTTATCAGGCTGAGCACATGCGGAAGCTCCGCCACAGGAAGCGGATACTCAAGCCTGGTCACGGCATAATATAGGTCAACAAAAGCCTTCTCCGCATATGCGAAACCCTCTTTCTGCATGCCGAAATCAGATGTAGAGAGCACAACGAACTGTATCCTGTTTCTTACAGAAGGGTCTGCAAGCAGATTAAACTCATCCTCCGTGATTGCAAGGTCGAACTCCCTCATCAGAAAGAGCTGCACGTCCTTCACAAGATGCCTTCTGGTGCAGACGATCACAGGATAAGAGCCGTCCACCTTGAACCCTATTCCGTTCATGCAGTCAAGTCCTGACATGTAGAACTCAAAACCTGACTCCCCCAGCCTCTCATAAGCCTTGCGGCTGAGATCAGGTATATTGCAGAAACGCTCCTCCTGCATCGGTATCCATGATGAGAGAACATAGGTCCCATGGGCCTTACGGACAACCGTGCCCTTTCCCAGCTCCTCATGCAGATGCCATGACACGGTGCTTGGGTTCATGTCCGGGAAAAGAGCATAGATCTCCTTGGTGGTCAGGCTTCCCTTCTTTCTCAATGCTGAAACAATCTCATCCCTGAACATCAGAACAAGAACCCCTCTATCTTCTGGCCAAGCGTCTTGGTCTCAGTCTCCGGATGATAGCTCTCAGGAAGTGACCTGAGCATCATGGCACCATAGCCCTTGGACACGATTCTGGAATCAAGGATAAGCACAATGCCCTTATCTGAGGTATGACGCATCAGCCTTCCGTAGCCCTGCTTCAGGCGCATTGTGGCATCAGGAAGTGACAGGCAGTAGAAACCGCTCTTTCCGTCCTCCTCAAGCTTGGCATAGCGGGCCTTGTAGATCGGATCATCAGGCATGCGGAACGGAAGCTTTGTGATTATGACCATCCTCAGCGTGTTTCCTGGGGCATCCACACCCTCCCAGAAGCTGTCGGTGGCAAACAGCACGCTGTCCATATCCTCCTTGAACTGCTCCAAAAGAGCGTAGCGGTCGGCATCGCCCTGCTTCAAGGTATTGAGTCCCATGGCTGAGAAACGGGGCTTGAGGCGCTCATACACATATTCCATCAGGCGGAAGCTTGTGAAAAGCACCAAAGCTCCGCCGCCTGAGCTGGAGACGGCGTCATAGACGGTCTCGCATGTGAATGCGGCATACTCCTCCTCGTTCTCACGTGTGAATGTCGGAGTGTCATATGGGGTGAGCAGCATCAGCCTGTTGCGGTAGTCGAACGGAGACTCATAGACCTTATGCAGGAAAAGCTTTCCCTCTGCGGGAAGCCCAACACCGGAGCACCAGTATGAGAAATCATCATGAAGGTCCATCGTGGCGCTTGTGCAGATGACGGAGTCAAGCTTCTTGAACAGGGCATCAGCAAGCACATCAGATACCTCAAGCGGAGCGATGTTGAATGTCACATAACGGGTTCCTGCATGCTGCTCTATGTCAAGGTAATGGATGTCTTCCGTCCATTTCTCGAAGTTCATGAACGATGAGAGGATGTCGATCTGGTCGCTTATCCTGTTGACATGCACCAGCATCTCATCGGCCTTGAACTTCAGGCTCTCATCAAGGTCCAGCTTGGACACAAAGCTGTTGAGCCTGGCGATCAGCCTGCCTCCGTTCTCAATGACCTCTGTCGCCGCAGGCCCTATCTCAGCTATCAGGCGCCCCATGTTCTTCTTGGTGCACAGAAGATGGGCCAGCTTGTTGTAGTCAAGCAGGTTCAATGTCGCCATGTTCAAGGTCTCAGCCTTGGCCTTCACAAGGGCATAGAAATCAAGGATCTCCTGATAGAGGTTCTTGTCCGGACAGAATGCAAGAAGATCGTCAAGGATTCTTCCGGAGCCGCTGCCCTTCAGGCCCCTGTTGTCATAGATATGGTCCATCTGACGGCGCAGCGAGTAACTTGAGCATGTGCTTGTGAACAGGTCCGTCGCATGACGCTCCATGTTATGGGCCTCATCCACGACCAGATGCCTGAACGGAGGAAGGATAGCATCCTCATCATAACCCAGACCATTTTCCAGCCTTGTGTTGCTGTCAACAAAAAGCAGATGGTGGTTGCAGATTATGATAGATGCCTCTGAAAGCTTCTTCTTGGCCTTGAAATAGAAGCAGTCAGTATAATAAGGGCATTTCCCGCCCTGGCAGAAATCAGTGTCAGAGCAGGCAGATGACCAGACCTGATAATCCAGGCGTCCCCTGTACTCTGTCCGGAGCCCGGTCTCCGTCTCCGCGGCAAAGCTGTTGAGCTTTGATATCTCCGAGACACCGTCATAGGCATAAAGCTCATTGTCCTTCACCAGCTCTGCAAGACGGCGCAGGCAGAGATAGTTGTTCCTGCCCACGGCAATGGCCACGGGGCAATCCTGGCCAAGGGCCTTGAACAGAGCAGGAAGGTCCTTCTCAAGAAGCTGCTTCTGCAGGTTGATCGTTGATGTGGCAATGACAGTGCGGTCATCCGGGTCCTCGAAGGCATAGTAAAGCGCAGGGACCAGATAAGCGAAGCTCTTGCCTATTCCCGTTCCTGCCTCAATGGCCGCAACCGCATTCCTCTCATAGGCGGATAGAACATCCAGGGCCATGAGCAGCTGGCCCTCACGGAACTCGAAGGAATCGATCTTCGTGCTCAGGATTCCGTCATGGTCGAATATGCGGTATATCTGGTCGCTTGTCATTCGGTCACCGATCCAGTTTCCGCGGCCTGCTCGTACTCCTGCATCTTGCGGATGATCGTCTTTCTTCCAAGCCCAAGGACATCGGCGGCCTTGGATTTATTACCCTTGCAGTAGGCAACAGTCCCGAGGATTATCTTCTTCTCCGCCTCATCCATGGTGGTGCCGAGCTCAATCTCGATTGAGTTGCCAGACCTTGCCTTGCTCACAGCAGGAGGAAGGTCTGAAAGCTCTATCTGGGATGTCCGGCACATGACTACGGCACTCTCGACGCAGTTACGGAGCTCACGGATGTTTCCAGGCCAGTCATAGGAGGCTATAGCCGTCCTTGCCTCATTGGAGAAGCCCTCTATGCTCTTCTTGTTCTCCTTGCAGAACTCATTGAGAAAAGATGTTGCGAGAAGGAAGATGTCCTCCTTCCTCTCCCTGAGAGGCGGGACCTCGAGGCTCACTACGTTGAGCCTGTAGTAAAGGTCCTCACGGAAGTTGCCCTTCTCTATCTCATCAAGCAGGTTTCTGTTTGTGGCGGCAATGACACGCACGTCAGTCTTGATTGTCTTCTCACCGCCGACTTTCTCGAACTCACGCTCCTGAAGGACCCTTAGGAGCTTTATCTGAGTGCTGGGGTCGATCTCTCCGATCTCATCAAGGAAGATGGTGCCTCCGTCTGCAAGCTCGAAACGGCCCTTCTTGTCGGCAACAGCACCCGTGAAAGCGCCTTTGACATGTCCGAAGAGCTCGCTCTCAAGAAGATTCGAGTTCAGCGCGGCGCAGTGGACCTTCACGAACGGCTTGTCGCGCCTGTCAGAGTAATTGACTATTGCATCGGCCACAAGCTCCTTGCCGACTCCGCTCTCTCCTGTTATCAGGACGCTTGCCTTTGAAGGGGCGATCTGCTGGATGGTCTCTATCAGGCGCTGGATCTTCTGGCTCTTTCCTATGATGCTTGAGTAGCTGTTTTTCTTCTTGAGGTTCTCAAGTTCTGTCCTGAGCTCGCGGTTCTTCTCAGCCATGTCCTTGCTGGCAAGAGAACGCTTGATCAGAACTGACAGATGGTCCAGGTTTACAGGTTTTGTCAAAAAATCAACGGCACCGTTCTGCATGGCGGTCACCGCATCCTCAATTGTCCCGTGTCCTGTGAGCACAACCACCGGAATGGTCGGATATGTGCTGTAGATCTTCTTAAGGAGCTCGCTTCCGCTCATGTCGGGCATGCGGAGGTCTGTTATGACCATGTCCACAGGCTCAGTGTTTATGATCTTCCAGGCCACCTGGCCGTTCTCTGCCTGAAGCCCGTTGTAGCCGTCCATCTCCAGTGCGGCTACAAGTCCCTCGCGGATGTACTTCTCATCATCTACAACAAGAATAGTTCTCTTCACTGCTGACTCCCCGGAAGCCTGAAGCGCTCATTCTGCGGCACAGGGATCTGTAGGATGAACTCTGACCCCTCTCCGTATGTCGAATGGACAACAACATCGCCTCCGTGCTGCTTCATTATCTTGAAAAGGACAGTGAGCCCCAATCCTGTCCCTGAGCTCTTGGTGGTGTAATAAGGCTCGAATATCTTGCTCATCTGGTCCTCTGTCATGCCGCAGCCGTTATCCTGCACGGAGAGCTTCACCATGTCTCCCTCGATATAAGAGCTGATTGTGATTGCCGGATTCTTCCTGTCGGAAGGCATTGCCTGCATGGCGTTCTTCACCAGGTTCAGGATGCTCTGCTCAAGAAGCGATGAGTCGGCGAAGACCTTGGGAAGCGATGTTGCAAGATGAGTAGAGAGCTTTATCCCCTTCTCCTGAAGCTCTGCGGACACGACTCCAAGGGTCTTCTTCACCACATCGTTGACGTTGCATGCGGCAAGATTGACCTTCATGGGCTTTACGGCAAACAGGAAGTCAACGGCGATCTTGTTGATCCTCTCCACCTCCTCGGCCACGACATCAAGGTACTTATGGGCCTCATCACGTGTCATGGAGCCGTTCTTCTCCATCATCTTGTCCATCAGCTGGAGATAGATTGAGATTGAGGCAAGAGGATTCTTGATCTCATGTGCGACCCCTGCGGCCATTGTGGTCATCTGCGCAAGGCTCTCGTTCTTGCGGAACTCCTCCTTGAACTTGTTGAAGAACGTGATGTCACGGAACACGAACAGGCTGCATTCAGGATCAGAGAGCCTCATGGCGCTGCAGCTGACGGACTTGGTCCCCTCTCCGGGAACCTCGGCGTCAAAGAACTCCTCATCGGTCTTCTTGTCAGATGATATGAATGACCTGATGAATGCAAGGACCTCTGCATCAAGGAATACCCTTGAGATATTAACATCGGTGTATTTCTTTCTCTCTGAGAGGGCTGTGAGCTCTTTCAGGGCAGAATTCATGTAGAGGATGTTCCCCTGGGGCGATACCATCAGGCACCCGGCTATCAGGTTGTCAAGGATGAGATTGCGTATCCTCAGCTCTGCGTTCTGGGAGTCGATTATCCTCAGGATCTCCTCGTCAGAGAGCTTCTCAATCTTGCTTGATGCCTTTTTGACGAACTGGCTCATCTGTTGACCTCCTGAACCCTGTAGACCACATAATCGAATGTCAGACGCTTTGTCTGGTTGAAGGTCCTGCCCTTCAGGACGGCATCGTTTACTGCCTTCATGAGGTACTCGGTCCTTCTCTGGTCCAGACGGCCCTCCGTGAACGCCAGGTACAGCTGGTCCTGCACATGCTTGAAGAAGCGGTCCCAGCCCTGGTTCTTCTCAAGCTCTGAGACAAGGGCGCTCATGTCCATGGGCTGCTTCATCAGAAGAGCCTTGGCTGCGTCCAGCAGGAGCCTGTCATTGATGCCGCTTCCCTCAAGGAAGAACTCCTCAAGGCTGTCACACTTGGACGGGTCCACGAAAAGGGAGTTCAGGACATAGCGCTTCATATCCTGGTCAGCATCCTTGAAACGCAGCTTGCGCGCACGGCTGAGGATTGTGGCTGGAATACGCCCTGCATTCGATGAGATGAGGATGAAATGGCTTCCGGCAGGCGGCTCCTCAAGAGTCTTCAGCAGTCCGTTCACTGCAGAATCACCTGCGTTCTCAAGGCCCTCGATTATCACGAACTTCCCTGCTCCGTCCATTGATGAAGTGCTGCACCAGTCCCTGATTGCCCTCACCTGTCCTATGGAGATGGAAGATGTCCTGTTTGAGTCCATCAGAGGAGACAGGGCCTTCTCAAGCCTGTCCGCGGTCTTTGAGGCAGTGGCCTCATCAGAGCTCTCAAGGTCCCTAAGGATATCAGTTACCTCTGCTGCGTCAGAGAACTTCTTCTTCCCCGCCGTGGTGCTCTGACCGTCTATCAATGCCCCGTGATACTGCTGAAGCAGCACTGCGATGCACTCATTAAGGAAGTTCCTGGAGCTTGTGTTCCTGTGTCTGCGGTAAAGCTCCAGAGCGGTCCTTATCCTGTAGGCGTGGTTACGGTCAGATATAATCACCACATTCTCATCAGGTATTCCCAGACGCTCACAGACCCTACGTGCGGCGAACATCCTTCCGGAGCACGCTGTTCCTGAGAACAGCATGGCGTTGGGAAAAGATCCAGATGAGGCCAGCTCCTCAAGCTGGGCGGCGATCTCAGGCTGTGTCCTGTCAAGTCCTCCAAGCAGCATAGGCATCTCAGATTATGTTCTTGATGGTCGAGACGCAGAGCTCTGCAAACGGCTGTATCAGCTTCCTGGAGAAGAGGCTCTCATCAAAGAGCTTCTTCAGGTTGAACAGGTTCTGGTATCCGAGGATGAACTCAAATGCGGCAAAGAGGAAGAAAGCCTCCAGAAGTCCAAGGAAGAACCCAAGGAGGTTGTCAACCACAGACAGGTTCGCAGTGTCAACGATATGGCTCAGGATGGACCCGAAGCCCTTCATGATCAGATATCCTGTGATGAATATGAGGAAATATGATGTGAAGGATGCGAACCAGTTCGGGAATCCGAGGTTATTCACGAATACCGGGCTCAGAAGATGCGTGTACATCAGGGCAAGGATAAAACCCAGCACATAACCGAACTTGGACGAGACCTCATCCAGAAATCCCTTGATGGCACCCCAGATTCCTCCGATCATGAAGAGGATGAACAGTATATAATCCAAAGTAGTCAGATACTTCATAACTCCCTCTTAAATGACAAACTGTGTCAAATATACACACTTATTATACACAACACACGGTAAACTGACTATCCTGTTAAGTGTTTTTTTAGTACTATATCCTTATGAGTATTTTTACAAAGCTTTTCGGAAGCAAGAAAGACAAAGACCTCAAGCATCTTCGTCCCATAGTGGACAAAGTCAATTCATATGAGAGCTGGGCACAGGGCCTCAAGGACGAGGACTTCCCTCTTCAGACCCAGAAGTTCCGTGAGCGCCTGAAGGCCGGCGAGACACTTGACCAGATCCTTCCCGAGGCATTCGCCCTTGTGCGTGAGGCATCACGCAGGGTCCTCGGAGAGCGCCACTACGATGTGCAGATCATGGGAGCCATTGTCCTCCACGAGGGCAAGATCCTTGAGCTGAAGACCGGTGAGGGAAAGACCCTCACAAGCGTGCCCGCAGGCTACCTCAACGCACTTGAGGGCCACGGCGTGCACATAATCACCGTCAACGATTACCTGGCACAGCGTGACGCGTCATGGATGGGCCCCATCTACAACTTCCTGGGACTCACCGTAGGCGTCATAGTCTCCAACATGGACAATGAGCGCCGCCGTCAGGCCTACAGCTGTGACGTGACATACGGAACCAATAACGAGTTCGGATTCGACTACCTGCGTGACAACATGAAGCTCCGTGCCCAGGACAAGATCCAGCCAAAGCACCACTACTGCATCATAGATGAGATAGATTCCATCCTCATAGACGAGGCCAGGACACCTCTCATCATCTCAGGTCCTGCGGACGATGACACTGAGCTTGCCCGCAACGCCGAGAAGATCACTTCCTATTTCAAGGAATGCGAGAAAGACCCCGAGACAGGAGAATACCCTGTTGTCTCTGCATTCGCGAGGTTCGAGGAAGGCGCCAAGCTGGAGCCCGAAGGTGACTACATGCTTGATGAGAAGTCCAAGCGCGTGTCATTCACAAAGGAAGGAATGGTCCACATGGAGGAGCTTCTCAAGCGCTTCGGGATCATCCACGGCTCCCTGTATGATGACGAGAACTTCGAGTACATCCACTATGTCACACAGGCCATGGTCGCCAGACACCTCTACCACAAGGACACCGACTATGTCATTGCTGACAACCAGATACAGATAGTCGACGAGTTCACAGGCCGTATCCTTCACGGCAGGCGCTACTCCGACGGCCTGCATCAGGCAATAGAGGCCAAGGAGCACATCAAGATCCTGGGCAAGAACAAGACCCTTGCCACAATCACATTCCAGAACTTCTTCCGTATGTATGACAAGCTCTCCGGAATGACCGGAACTGCCGATACAGAGGCAACCGAGTTCATGCAGATCTACAACCTGGATGTCGTTGTCATCCCCACTCACCTTCCTGTCATCAGGAAGGACATGGATGACCTTGTGTTTTTGAACGAGCAGTTCAAGTACAAGGCCATCTGTGAGGAGATCCAGCGTGTGCACGCCACAGGCCAGCCGATTCTCGTAGGTACCGTCTCAATCGAGAAGTCGGAGCTCATCTCAGCGCTCTTAAGAAGGATGGGAATCCCTCATGAGGTTTTGAACGCCAAGAACCATGCCCGTGAGGCAACAATCATAGAGAACGCCGGTGCCAAGGGTGCTGTTACAGTCGCCACCAACATGGCAGGACGTGGAACCGACATCAAGCTCGGAGGCTCGCCTGATGCCCTTGCCCGCAAGATCTGCGGCTCCGAGGCCACTGAGGAAGAGCTCAGGGCCGCCAGGGAGAAGACAAAGGACCAGTGGCTTGCAGCCTATGAGGAGGTCAAGAACCTCGGAGGCCTTTATATCCTCGGTACCGAGAGACATGAGTCCAGGCGCATAGACAACCAGCTGCGCGGAAGAGCCGGACGTCAGGGAGATCCCGGTACGTCTCGCTTCTTCGTCAGCTTTGACGACACCCTCCTCAGGCTCTTCGCCAAGGACAGCCTCAAGGCCATGGTCGGAAGGCTCGGCATGAACACCGGAGAACCCCTGGAGCACGCAATGGTCAGCCGTGTCATAGAGACAGCCCAGAAGCGTGTCGAGGAGCGCAACTTCGACATCAGAAAGCGCCTTCTTGAATACGATGACGTTCTGAACGAGCAGAGGAACTTCATCTACAGCCAGAGAGATGAGATTCTTGTCGACAATGACATCATCACACGTGCCAAGAACGCATGCGACGAGTACATTGACTTTGCCGCAGAAACATCGCAGACCAAGGGAAACCTCAACCTCTCTGCCCTGCACCAGAGCCTTCTGGACAGCATAGGTTATGACTACACCCCATCTGAGAACGATGAGAAGGAATCCCCTTCCGCCCTTGCAGAGAGCATCAAGGACTCGGTTCATTCTCTGATAGACCAGAAAGTCGCCATCACAGGACCTGAGGTGTTCAGCATGTTCATCAGGCAGATCTACCTGAAGCAGATAGACAGCCGCTGGCAGAACCATCTTGAGGAGCTGGAGGACCTCAGGGACTCCGTCTCTCTCAGGACCTATGCCCAGAAGAACCCGCTAGTAGAGTACAAGCTCGAGGGCTCTGAGATCTTCGACAAGATGATAGACCAGATCAAGAGCTCTGTTGCAAAGACCGTCCTCAGGGTCCAGATCAGGCAGGAAGGACCAAGGCAGACAGCACAGCGCAAGGTAGTTGAGACACACCGTGAGGGCTACCAGTTCGGTGCCAATGTCGCAAGCCAGCAGGCTGCGGCCCGTGCCAGCGCAAACGCAGGGGCTGTCTCCCCTGTCCAGGTCATAAGAACTGCCCCCAAGGTCGGCCGCAATGACCCGTGCCCCTGCGGAAGCGGCAAGAAGTACAAGAACTGCTGCGGCCGCAACCAGGGCGCAAACTGACATAAAGGGGCTGACTTCACAGCCCCAATATTTTTGTCTTTGATACTCCTTTAACCCTCTGTT
>JAEEGH010007410.1_pt1 | contig 26427 bp, 16 predicted proteins | sample 9134181 | NCBI WGS metagenome assembly JAEEGH01 (sample SAMN16246544, study PRJNA631951) | gut metagenome | biome: gut microbiome; feature: rumen; material: DP-attached | host: Bos | place: Iran: Karaj | collected 2018-10 | reverse complement strand
CGCTGACCATCGTCGGACTCTCAAAAGTAGGCTGTATCAGCGGACTTGTAGATGCCGTTCCATCCAATTACTGGAACCTTTTTCAGCCTAACGACGACCCGGCCTTCCCGTGGCTGCCCATCCTGTTGGGCTATCCCATCATGGGCGTGTGGTTCTGGTGTACCGACCAAAGCATGGTGCAGCCCGTTTTGGCTGCCAAGAACCTCAACGAGGGACAAAAGGGAGCCAACTTCACCGGTTGGCTGAAGATTCTCGACGTGGCACTTTATATCCTTCCTGGTATCATCTGTCTGGCACTCTACCCAAGCCTGCAGAATCCCGACGAGGCCTATATGACCATGGTCACCAATCTTTTCCCCGTGGGAATGGTCGGACTGGTGCTCGCCGTGCTCACTGCTGCCCTTGTCTCTACCATCGGTTCAGCCCTTAATGCTCTTTCCACGGTGTTCACCATGGATATCTATGTAAAAAACCATCCGAAGGCGACTCCCGAACAACTCATCCGCGTCGGACAGCAGGTTACCATCGTCGGAGCCATACTTTCGGTGCTTATCTGCATAGCCATCGACAGCATCAAGGGCCTTAACCTCTTCAATATATTCCAGTCTGTTTTGGGATTCATCGCCCCGCCGATGGCTGCCGTCTTCCTCTTCGGCGTATTCTGGAAGCGCTGCACCACCCGTGCCGCCAATATGGCGCTCACTTGGGGAACCGTCTTCAGTATCGGCACCGGCATCCTCTATCTCTTCGTACTCAACGGAGCCTCTTTCTGGCCGCACTTCATGATGCTTTCCTTCTGGATATTCATCATCATCGGCGTGGCCATGGTCGCCGTCTCTCTGATGGATAAGAGCGAGCAGCAGGTTTCCTATATGCAGAAACTCGTGGAGCCGGCCTCCCGTGGCGTGAAGATAGCCTGGGCCCTGCTTATCATCGTGATGATAGGCCTATACATATTCTTCAATGGCCATTAAGGTATAAGGTGTACCTTAATGACCATTTGTCGTAATTAGTTGTCCAGCGAGTAGGTGATAGTAGTCACTACGCGCAGTTTCTTGATGTAGGGAGTGTTCTGGTCGCGGTCTTCTATTTCGAACTGTCCCTGTCCGGCCGTTAGTATCTGCCCCAGATCCGACTTGCTGGCCTCAGCAAACTGCTCAGCAGTCTTCTGCGCGTTCTTGATGGCCTCGGCCATCATCTCGGGCTTCATTTGCTGGAATGAGGCATACTCATACTGAGGATTGCTGTTCTCGATGGCCACGCCCTGCTTCAACAGTTCTGCCTGTTTGAAGATGGCCTGGTTAACTTCCTTCACCTTGTTGGTGGCCACCGTAATCGTCGTGGTGACGATATAGCGGAAGTTCTTCTGGTTATCGCCCCACTCGCGTGCCTCCAAGTCGTTGATGGTTGGCGGATTCACCGTGATTTCCTTCTCCTCGAGACCGTTCTGAAGCAAGAACTTCTTAATCTTATCCGTCTGGACATTGATGTTCTCATAGAGCAATGGCAGGTCGTTGCCCGTAACCTTCGTGCCTATGCTCCATGTCACCTTATCTGCGGGCACCTCGCGCTCTGCCAGACCTTTTACCGTTACACAGCGGTCCTTGTTGGCAAAGTTGTCGATGCCAGCCTTGATAAACCATCCCAAACAAAAGACGCCCAAAGCAATAAGGGCCGATGCAATAATCTTATTCTCTTTCATATTTTCTCTGTTTTTTGGTTTGACGCTGCAAATATGAGAATACTTTTTGTAATTCATGCAGGGAAAATCCCTATTTTTTCAGAGAATAATCCTATTTAGATTTGCAGCATCAAAATATTTGGTTATTTGCATAAATACCGCTATCTTTGCACTACCAATGGAACTGAATGATATTATTACCTCGGTAAACGACGCGGTGTGGGGCTATGTGCTCATCTTCGTGTTGGTGGGTTGCGGACTGTGGTTCACCATCAGAACCCGCTTTGTTCAGTTCCGTATGGTGGGCGAGATGCTGCGCCTGCTGACCGACTCGGCTGTGGATACGGTGGAGACGCAAGTCAAGGAAACGGTTTCAGGCAAGAAGCGGAAGCACATTTCTTCGTTCCAGGCTTTTGCCGTTTCAGTGGCCACGCGCGTGGGAACGGGAAACCTGGCGGGTGTTGCCACAGCCATTGCCGTTGGCGGTCCCGGTTCTGTGTTCTGGATGTGGGTCATCGCACTCATCGGCTCTGCCACGGCTTTTGTGGAATCAACGCTGGCACAGCTGTTCAAACAAAAGAATAAGGACTCGTTTATCGGTGGTCCGGCCTATTACATCCAGCGCGGACTGCACCAGCGCTGGATGGCGGTTTTGTTTGCCATACTCATCACGCTTCAGTTCGGACTTTCCAACAACTCTATCCAGGCAAACACCATCTGCGGAGCCATGCAGGAGGCCTTCGGCTGGTCGCCTGTCTGGGTGGGCGGCGCATTGGCGGCCATGGCTCTGTTCATCGTCTTTGGCGGCATTCAGCGCATTGCCCACGTCAGTTCCATCTTGGTACCCGTGATGGCTATCGGCTACATCATCCTGGCCATTGTGATCATTGCAATGAATGTGGAACTGATTCCGCATGTGTTCAAGGTGATTGTGCTCGATGCGTTTGGCATAGAACAGGTGGCGGGCGGAGGCATCGGTGCCACGATGATGAACGGCATCAAGCGCGGACTTTTCTCCAACGAGGCCGGCGAGGGAAGCGCGCCCAACGTGGCGGCTACGGCATCTACCACTCACCCCGTGAAACAAGGCCTCATCCAGGCACTTGGCGTCTTTACCGACACCCTGCTGGTTTGTTCTTGCACGGCGTTCATCATACTTATCAGCGGTCTCTACGAAGTGCCCGAGCTGAACGGCATTGCCCTCACGCAGTCGGCCCTTCAGCCGGAGGTAGGCAGCGCCGGACCTGTATTTGTGGCTGTTGCCATCTTCCTCTTTGCGTTCTCCAGCATTATCGGCAACTACTACTATGGCGAGGCGAATATCCGTTTCATTACGCCCAACGCCCATGTTATGACGGTCTATCGCCTTTGTTCCGGCGGACTTATGGTCATCTTCGGCGCGCTTGCCAGTTTCGAGCTGGTGTGGAACATCGTCGACCTGTTCATGGCCTTTCTCACAGCCTGCAACCTTATAGCCATTGTCCTGCTGGGCCGCTATGCCTTCCGCCTGCTCGACGACTATCGCCACCAGAAGCGCCAGGGCATCAAGGAACCCGTCTTCCACCGCAGTCAGTTGCCTGAGTTGGAAGACGAGCTGGATTGTTGGGAGTGAGCCGTTTTGTTCCTCCAACAGTAATCATAACTCTACATTCTCAATTCTAAATTAGTAAGGATTTACCAGCGCTGGCCGGGGCCACCGCCAGGCATTCCGCCTCCGCCCATACCGCTGCTGATGGTATTGGAAGCTGTCACGCTGGACGAACTGCTGCCTGCCGTCAACGTGTAAGTGCTGCCGCTGCTCAAGTCAGGTGTGCTGATAATCATGACATTGCTTCCACTGTAGGAAACAGGAGGCATGGTGAAGGTGAAGAGCGTCTTGCTGCCGTTGCTCACGCTGATGCTACTATTGGCAGAAACAGAGCCTGTTGCAGATATGATTCCTTGGGTGGTGCTGCCCAGATTGCCGTCAACCCGACCACCGATAGCAAAGATGTAACCTCCCGAGATATACAGTTTCTTCTGTTCGTTGATGTCGATACCCGTCTCTGCGCCATTGGCTCCGCAGGCAATGATGGTGCCTCCCTTCAGGTACATGTTGCCGTTAGCATCGATGGCGTCGTTGTTGGTGCCTACGGCCACAGTGGTTCCGCCACTGATGGTCATGTCGCCGGTAGAGTTGATGGCATCGTCGTGGGCATAGACCAGCAGTGTTCCTCCGGTAATGTCGAGAGTTCCCTTGCTCTCCATGCCCTCGGCGTTGTTACCACTGGTGCGTATCATTATGTCGCCGCCTGAAATCTTCAGCACGCCATAGGTCTCGGTGGGCGTGACCGTGTCGTCCTTATAACCAATTTTCATTCCCTTCGGCGAAGAAGTGTAGGCTGCAGGAAGATTGTCGGTATTGCCCGTATAGTTATGGCTTTCAGTTGACCCGTTGCTGTAGTAGAGTCCACCCTCGGTGATGATACGGATTTTACCTCCTGTGATATAACCCTCCAGGTCGGCCTTCACGCCTTTACCTCCGCTGCCGGTGGCCTTGGCATACAGTTCGCCGCCGTTCATGTAGAAGGTGGCGTCGCTGCCGATACCTGCTGCGGCCTTGGTGTCGCCTCCGTAGGTGAGTGTCTCGTCAGCTTCCCATGTGCCGTTACCAGTTGCGATAACGGTCGTGCGTCCGCCATTGATGACGACGTCGGCATCGCCATTGATGGCCTTTCCGCCGTCGGCAGAAACCTCCACATTGATGATGCCACCATTGATATACATATTGTCGCCAGCCTTGATGCCGTTATTCGCCGTTGAGTTGACATAGAGGTTCACACCCTTATCTATGACGATGTTCGTCTTGCCATGGATGCCGTTCTTATAGGTACCATATACCTCCAGGGAGCCGTCGCCGCTGATGAGCAGCTTCCCCTTGCTGTAGATGGCTGCCTTGTGGTCGGCCGTGGTTCCGTCCTTCACTTTGTTGGTGCCGTTCACAACAAGATAGGCATTGCCCTTGCCCTCGATGTCGATGGCTGTAGTCGAGGCACTGGTGATATCTGCCCCGTTAAGGTTCAGTTCAAAATTGGTGTTACCGTTAATGATGAGCGAACCATCGGTCGTCTTTCCGGTCACCACATAGCATACACCCTCCGTGCTGCCGTGGTTGGCAGTCACATTGTTGCCGTCGATGGTAATGGTCACGCCCTCAACGGCTGGGTCTTTAGGATTCGACATATCGATATTGACCAGTGTGGAGAAGGTATTGGCACCAGGGGCATCACCATCGGCCGGGTATTGCGCGGCGGCTGCAGACTCTGGTTCCGCCGTAGTCTTGTCGATGGCGATGGTGAAGGATTTCATCTCCGCATAGGTTGATATGGCAGTGCTTCCGCTGGAAGCACTGCTGCTACTGTTACCGTCGATAATGTTGGAATAGCTGTTATCCTCGCTCAACGGATCATCCGATGAGCATGCTGTCGCCAGCGTCATCAGTGCCGCAGCTGCCATAAGCATGATGCGCATTGTTGTTTTTCTCATTTTGGTTACGTATTTAAAAGTTTATATTCAATTTTGTTGGTGCAAAGGTAGAAAGAGAAAGCCGGCTTGCGAAATATTTTCAGCAAACCGGCTTTTTTGTTCAGCGAAAAGAAAGCAACTGCTATCCACCAACACCCATCAATCTTTCAGCAACTCGCGACACTGTTCCAACAGGTCGTTCAGTTCGCTGACAGTTTCGGCGCGCAACATTTGGATGCGCATCTGACGGAAATTGGGGATGCCCTTGAAGATAGGTGAGGCGGCCAGATGACGGCGGGTGTGCAGGATGGCACGCAGTTCGTTGCGCGGGTCATCGTCGCCGCGCTCGACGCGGATATGCTCAACATTTATCTGGAGCTGCTCTTTCAAGATATCTATTTTGTCATCCAGGCTCAGAACTCCCGCCCCTGTTGGCGAGAGGCTATCCCTAATCTCCTTGAATATCCAAGGACGGCCAAAGGTGGCACGACCTATCATCACGGCATCCACGCCGTATTGCTCGAAAGCCCGCCGGGCTTCCTCGGGGGTGGTGATATCGCCGTTTCCGATAATCGGAATATGGATGCGGGGATTGCGCTTCACCTCGCCGATAAGCGTCCAGTCGGCCTGGCCGGTGTACATCTGACTGCGGGTACGGCCGTGGATGGTAAGCGCCTGGATGCCGCAGTCCTGCAGTTGTTCGGCCAGCGTGGTAATGATGAGCTGTTCCTGGTTCCATCCCAACCGGGTTTTCACGGTGACGGGCGTACTGACGGCCTTCACCACCTCGCGGGTTATTTCCAGAAGCAGTTCGGGGTTCTGCAGCATCCCCGCTCCGGCCCCTTTGCCGGCCACCTTCTTCACAGGACAGCCAAAGTTGAGGTCGATGACATCGGGGTGGGCTTCGGATTCCACGATACGGGCAGCCTCCACCATCTGCGGCACATCGCGCCCGTAAATCTGAATGCCCACGGGCCGTTCCTCATCGGCAATGGTCAGTTTGTTGACAGTTGATTTCACCGAGCGCACCAATGCTTCTGCCGAAACAAATTCGGTATAGACCATCGAGGCTCCGAAGCGTTTGCAGAGCTTGCGGAAGCCAATATCGGTGACGTCTTCCATCGGAGCGAGGAAGAGCGGCTGCGGTTCAAATTCTATATTTCCTATTTTCATATTCTTTTCTTCTACGGTTCGACCGCAGAACATCTGACGGCCCACACCTTATTTATATATACTAACCACCAACACCCATCACCCAACACCTAACACCCAAACACCATCACCCCAGCAGATGATAGATGCCGCCGGCAAGTGTCTTCACCACGCCCTTGAGTTCGAGTTCGAACAGCACAGCGGTGAGGGTACCCACCGACAGGTTAGTGCCGACGGCAAGCATGTTGATCTGCTGGTCGTTGTTTCGGCTGAGCGCATTCACGATGAGGGTCTCGGTTTCGTTCAACTGGGGGAAGAGCTGGCGCTCGATGCCCTGCTGTCGGGCGGAACTGAGGGCGGCATCATCCTGCCAGCCCATGGCCGTCACGAAATCCTCGGCCGAGGTGATGAGCGTGGCCTGATGGTCGCGGATAAGCCGGTTGCAGCCCTCGCTGTAAGGCGCTCCCACAGGACCGGGGAAGGCAAAGGTGTCGCGGTTGTAGTCGCGTGATAGTCGGGCGGTAATCAGACTGCCGCCTTTTGCCGCACTTTCCACGATGATGGCGGCATCCGACATGCCGGCCACGATGCGGTTGCGGCGCACGAAATTCAGTTTGTCGGCATTGGTCTTCGTGAAATGTTCGGTGAGCAGGCCGCCCTGGCGAACCATCTGACTGGCTGTTTCACGATGACGGGGTGGATAGAGGTCGTCGAGCCCATGGGCAAGCACGCCAACGGTTTCGTATCCCTGCTGAAGCGCGTTGCGATGGGCGCAGATGTCAACGCCATAGGCCAGTCCGCTCACGATGAGCACCTGCGGACAGAGCTGTTTCAGTTCCTGGATGAAACGGCGCACCAGGTCTTGTCCGTAAACTGTGACATGGCGAGTGCCCACAATATTGATGACGCGCTGCTGGTTAAGTTCGGCCGTTCCTTTATAGAAAAGCAGCAGAGGGGCATCGTCGCATTCGCGCAGACGGCGTGGATAGAGACCGTCGTTCAGCGTAAGAATCTGTATGCCATGCTGCTGGCAGTAGTTGAATTCCTCCTCTGCCCGCGGCATCACCACAGGAATATCCCTGAGCGCTTCCAGCAGTCGCGGCGAGGCATCGGGGATGATGTCGCGCACATCGGCGTAGTTCTCCACGATGACCGTGGCCGACCCCACCGTATCGTAGAGCAGGCGCAGCCCGGCCAGCTGGAAGTAATTGATGCGCGTGAGCGCCAGTGTGCTGATGATTTCCTTTTCGGTCATTCTTTTTTTTCGTTATTACGTGATGTCGTTATAACGTTATAACGGCTAAGGGGCTTATAGCCAGTCGGCGAAGGCACGGTCGTAGTCTTCGCTGTCGGCGAGTTTCCCGTTGACAAGACACACCAGTTCCACCTTGGCCCTGGTGCAGAGTTTCATATCGCTGGCGCGGACTATTTCCTGATAGAACACGTAGCGGAGCATGCCCTTCGCAATGTGAAGGCGCGAGATGAACTCGTCGTCGCACTGCAGGGGAATCTTGTAAGTGATATCGATGCGGTGCACCACGGCATCGACGCCCTTGCGGTGCATCTCGGCAAAACTGAGTCCGCACTCCTTCAGGAACAGGTGACGGGTGTGCTCCATATAGTGCAGGTAGTTGGCATTGTTGACGATACCCTCGATGTCGCACTCGTAGTCGCGCACCTCCATGCGGGTTTCAAAAATCTTGCTCATATTATTTTTTACCTTTTTACTTTTTCTTCAGATATTCATATCCGAAACGACAGCGCAGACAGTCTTTGCGGTCGCAGTATTCCTTTTTCAGTTGCACGAGGGCCTGACTGTCGCCGGCGTTTTCCACCGTCAGTCCGCATTGCTGCCACATCCGCGTGATGTGGTTGTCTTCGGCCTTGAGCTGTTCCAGCAGGTCGAAAGCGCGGTCGCAGAGTTCTTCCTTGGCGTGATGGCGGCCATAGGCGAAGAGCATGGGGATGGCGGTGTTGATCATCAGCAGGTTCAGCGATGCCTTCGAAAGGTTTTTCCGCGTCTTGCACGACGTGGAGCCGAAGGTGTAGTGGGTCTCCCAATAGGGCGTAACATTGGTCTTCAGCACGTCCTGAAGCTCGGCAACGGTCGTGCACTCCAACAACTGACTGAGTCCGGCCCGGCGGCTGTAGTAAAGCTGTGCCAGCTGCGAGAGGCGGATGTGGGGGAAGTTCTGCGGACGAAGCCTGAGGAAGCGCCACTGCGTGGGGTCCATGGGCTCGAGGTGGAACTTGTGCTGAAGATAAAGATACTCGTTGCGCAAGCGCGTGAAATACCCCTCGCTGAGGGCATCCTGCTGGTATTGTTCGGGAATCTGACTGACTTCCAGCAGTCCTGCCTGTCCCATGAAGATGGCTTCAATCTGGAAAAGGTCGTCGCGATGATGGGCCACGCTGCCCAGCGGAATGCGGAAAGCCCACTGCTCGAAAGCCTCGCTGTTGACTCCAAACCCGTAGTTGCGGGCCAGCGTCACGAAATAACCCGCTTCCCAAGAACCCTCGCAACGCTTCACACGCTCGCGGATGGCCTCGGTCTTCTGCTCCAGCCGCTCGGTCTGCATGGCACTCATCCACGAGTGAACGGTCAGCCGCGACAGTTCGGGAATCATCCGGTAACAGGGCGGATACTGGTCTTCGTGGAGCAGCTGCTCGTAGTGTTCCTTCACCTCCTGCGGCACCTGCAGTTCCACCTGCGGCAGGTATTTGCCCGAGGCGGTAGCCACGTCGCGGTCGATACAGCTGGCCACATGGAGCACAACATTCTCGTAGGCCGGGTCGTGGTCGTGTCCGTGCTGATACCAGTCGCTCGAGCGCTCGTGGATTTCCACATTACCCACCCATAGCATGCCATTGATTTTCACTTTGGCATTAAAGAAATCAGGACCGGCATGGCGGTTGTGCAGTCCGGGGTCGATAACCTCCACGGGCTGTCCGTCGGTGGTCTGCAGCTCTTTGAGCGGAAATAGCCTGTGTTTCCAGCAATAGTGAATCAGCAGTTCCATGTTTTTATATTTAATTGAACACAAAGACACAAAGGCACAAAGTTATGTACTCTGTGGGCAAATCTTTGAGTCTCCCAAGTCTTTGTGTTCCATTATTTTTATAATACCTTTTATATATATACACTTAAAGATGCCACAAAAATACAAAGAAAAAAACACAATGACAGCCTTTTGAGGCAAAAAAACAAAGAAAAAAGCTTAGAACACTTGATTTTACGAAAATTATTACTAATTTTGCTCGCCAAGATTCATTACTCAAGATTTAAACAACTATACTGTGGTTCGCCTTAAGGTCTTATTTTGCATTATCCTTTTCTCTGTTGCCGTGTCGGCACAGCAACAGCGCTACTACGAGCATGTCAGCACTCGCGGCTATAATGTCTATTCTGTCTACAAAGACACGGAGGGCATCGTATGGATAGGAACATCCGACGGACTCTTCACCTACGCCCAGCTGTCGTCTAAAAGTCCGCTGTTCTATAAGCGTTCCCCGGCACTCGAAAACATCGTCACCGGAATTCAGGAAGACAATCTGCACCGCCTGTGGCTGCACCTGCAGTCGAACGCCTACCTTGTATATACACCCCAGACCAACCATGTGATTATCAACACAGAGGACTATCTGCGGGAGCAGGGCATTCAGGTTGCCCCTGAGTTTTCGGCTAGCATCGATGAAACAGGACGTGTATGGATCTTTCAGAAAGACAAGATCTATGTCCGTGATTTCAAGGCGCAGACCACCAAACAGCTACAGATGCCCCCGAAGGCAGGAGCCGTTCTTGCCGTTACCTTCAGGGGAGGCATGGCCTATGTGCTGACGGAGCATGCCCTCTATCAGGCCGACGTAAAGACTTTTGCCTTGAAATATCTCAACAACTGTCCCGTTGACCCTAATTCGCTGTCAATATTCCTTCGCATAACGGAGAACGGACAGATCTGGGCTGCCGACCGTCACCATGTGTGCTGTCTGCAAAATGGCCAATGGATTACCTTCGACGGACTTGGCAGCACCGTGAAAGGACTCACGCCCACGAAAGGCAACCAAATGAATGTCTTCACCACCACCAATGGCGTATTCTCTTTCGACGGCGGTTTCGATCCGCAGCATACCTATCACACATTAAAAGCAGCCCCTGGTCTCAACGGTCTGGCCAGCAACCATGTGGATGCCATCTACTATGACCGGCTCACAGACTATGTATGGGTGGCTTACCACAAGCACCGAATGTCGGTCTATAAGCAGACGGACAGTTGGTTCCGCAAACAGCAACTCATCAGCGAGGATGCACAATACACGGTGAACGACATATTCTGTATGGCGGAAGCCCCCGACGGCACCTGGTGGATGGGAACCGAAGACAACGGACTTTACGCTTTGTCAGCCCCCGGCATCATCCGCAAGCATCTCTTTCCGAGTTCTTCCGTGACGTCCATCAGCTTTGATTCAGCCGGACGAATGTGGACAGGTGTTTATAACAATGCCCTCTACTGTAGTGACGGGCGCAAGTTCTTTGAGGGTCTTTCCACTTATGAGGTTATCGAAGATGCACACGGCATGCTCTATGTGGTGCTCTTGGGAAATGGTATCAAGCGGCTCAACCCCGCTACCGGCGAAACCATCGACCTGCCTTCCGACTCCAAATGGGTGATGGATGCGGCTATCCACGGCAATACCCTCTATTACGTCACCAACGATTATTTCTACCTTTTCAATACTGAGACTTTGAAGGAGCAGCATCTCCCCATCTCCGTATTCGGCCGTCATTCTTTGAATTACGGCACCAAAGCCATTGCCGCCGACAACCATAACCGCGTCTGGGCGGTGAGTTACCGACCGCATTCGGCGGTAAGTATCTATGATGTGGATCATAAAAAATCCTATTCTGTCGATGAAATGGACAAATATCTCATCTACGGACTGGTTCCGGCCGACGAGCAGACCATGTGGTTTACAACCGACAAGGGGTTCGTCAGCGTGAAGACCACGGAGGGCGACAGCCTTCGTTTTGAGGTGGTGAACTATCCTATGACGGGTTCCAACGAGGGAATCTTCAACGACAGGGCCATCACCATGCTGTCCGACCACCGTCTGCTGGCCGGTTCCACCGACGGTTATCAGGTGGTTGACACGAAGTTGCTGGCACAGATGAACCGCGAAAAGACCTATACGCCGCGTCTCATTGCCACTTCCCTGCGTATCAACGGTGTCTATGCACAGCCGGGGGCCGAACTCAACGGACGTGTGCTATACGAATGCGACTTGCCTTATCTGGAGCACCTCCGGCTGGCCTACAACGAGAACAATGTGCGCCTGGAGTATGCACCGGCCGATTTCACCCCGCAAGTGTCGGCCGTTTACAGTTACCGACTTGACGATGGCCCGTGGCAGTCCTTGGAAGACGGAACGGTCAACCTTAACAATATCCCGTCGGGCAGCCATCAGTTGTTTGTGCGCGAACAGTCGTTCGACGGCGAACAGACCAAGACCTACCCCTTGCTGACCATCGACGTGGCCCGTCCCTGGTGGGCTTCTTGGTCAGCCATCATCATCTATATACTGCTGGCCTTGCTGTTGGCATGGCAATTGTGGCACTATCTCAAAAGTCGTAACCGGGAGCGCCTGCGCCGTTACGAACTGCTCGTGGAAGCCGAACATGAGCGGAAACTGCAGCAGATGAAGACGCAATTCTTCACCAGCGTGAGCCACGACCTGCGCACGCCGCTCTCATTGGTGGTGTCGCCTGTGGAAGAACTGCTCCAGACGGTGAAGGACCCCGACACGCACGGCATGCTGGAGATTGTCTCAAAGAACGCCAACCGACTCTACGACCTGGTGAACCGCCTGCTCGATTTCCATAAACTGGGCGAAGAAGGCGAGCGTCTTCATCTGGTGCACACCGACCTGGTGGCCTTTGTCAAAGACATTCCGGAAAACTTTGTGCTCGAGGCTGCCAAGCGCCGAATCGACTTTGCGGTGAACTCCACCGAACAGCAGCTGATGGTGGATGTGGATGTAGAGAAACTGAGCCGCATCCTCTTCAACCTGGTCGGCAATTCATTTAAGTACACCCCCGATGGCGGCAGCATCCATATCGACATCAGCCGCGAAGGAGAGGAAGCCCGAATCGCGGTATCGGATACTGGCGGAGGCATCTCCGACATCGATAAGCCCCACGTCTTCGAGAAGTTCTATATGTCGAAAACCAAGTATCTCAACCGCCATGTGGCAAGCAGCGGCCTGGGACTTTATATCGTAGGCGACTATGTGAAGATGCACGGGGGCAAGGTTCAGCTTACCGACAACGTGCCACATGGCACGGTCATCACTTTCACGCTGCCGCTAAAACAGCAGAACGAGGTGTGGATGGAGACGGAGGAAGACAGCGACAGCCTCCATCTGAAGGATTCCACTGGCATGGATGAGAACAGCCCGACGCTGTTGCTCGTGGAAGACAACCGCGACCTGCTCACCTATATGGGTACCGTACTGGGCAAGCAATACCGCATCATGAAGGCCACCGACGGACAGCAGGCCCTGCAACTGCTGGAACAGGAGCAGGCCGACATCATCATCTCCGACGTGATGATGGATGGGATGGACGGTCTGGAACTCTGCCGGCGCATCAAGGGCGACATCAATCTCTCGCATATTCCCGTCATCCTGCTCACCGCAAAGGCATTGGCAGCCGACGAACTGGAGGGGTTGCGCATGGGTGCCGACGATTACATCACCAAGCCATTCCACATGGATGTGCTCCGCCAGCGCATCAGCCGTGTGCTGAAACGCCAGCAGGAAAGCCACGCCCAACTGCGGGAGAATTTCGACCTGGAACCTTCAAAAATCACCATTTCATCGCTCGATGAGCAACTCCTGAAGAATGCCAAGCGCGTCATCGAGGAGAACATTGGCAATCCCAACTTCACCATCGATGTATTGAGCGACGAGTTGAACATCCAGCGCAACAAACTCTTCAAGAAGATTAATGCCCTCACGGGCGTTACACCTCTTTATTTTGTACGCCTCATCCGCCTGAAGCGTGCCTGTCAGCTGCTGAAAGAGAGCGGTCTAACCGTTGCCGAAGTAGCCTATCAGGTAGGCTACAACTCCCCCAAGCGCTTCGCCCAGCACTTCAAAAACGAGTATGGCATGACGCCCAGCGAATACATAAAGCAAGAAACAAACCAATAAGCGACCGGAAGCTTATTCCATCAAAATCCACGACAAATTCGCTGCAACAATCAGAAGGAAAGTAGCGCAGGATGGATGGTTTACGGGCGTATGTTTGGCTTCCGATGAGCAGAAAACGGGGTCCCGTTCGGCAAATAATAGGGATTTAAACTTCAAAAAATAGGCTTTTGAAGTTCAAATAATAAGGAATTGAAGTCAAAATAAAAGGCTTTTAGACTGTGATTGGGGCCTAATTACAGTCTAAAAGCCTATCTTTTAAAGTTCGGAAAATTACTAAAGGAAGTCTGGAAGCGGGAGTCTTTATCCAAAAGTCTCATTATCAGCAAATTGCGGATAATGGCTCAAAACTCGCGTATTTGCCTGCCATCATGCGTCTGATGACTTCCGCGTGATTCTCAGCGCACCAAAATTCAGAAATTTCTTGACGTATCTTCCGTTTCCAATCGCAAACATCTGGCAAATATGCGTTACAAAGATAACACTTAACCGTCCAATGAGTTTGGACGAAACCCATATTTTATAGACTAATAACCCCCTCCATACCTCCCCGAGGGGGAGGCTGTGTGCGATAACAAAATCTGCTTTTTAGCTTTTAAGGGGTATCGAATTATAATCAAATAGGGTCGTTTTTGTGTAAATCCTTATTTTTGAGACGTTTTTGTTTCCGGATTATTATCGATTGTACTACTTTTGCGCCGATTTTCTAACCAAGCCGTACTACCACACGACTCAAGCTTTTATAGAATTTTATCAATTATCAAATATTCATTATTAACTATTACATTATTTTCTTATTAGTAATTATTATGATTACGTTAAATCGTTACTCAATGAGTGTAAAAGAACTATGTGCAAGACTCTCCGTCTTGTTAGTCGTTATGCTTTCTTGTGTCCCATCATTTGCACAAGATGAGCAAGAAGTTACTTACCCAGTTATCACAGGACTGGGCAACGGTAAATTTATCATCACGGTGAACGCGGCAGAACAAATCGGTGGGCCAAACGGCATTAACTTGAATGATGAGAAATATTCAGCTCTCAAGACAGCCACAGAGATTAGAGTTGTCACAGAAAACTGTCAACTGAAAGGCCCCGACATGGATAAGTTGTGTAAAAGCAATGACCCCCAAGGTAACTATTTCACAAATTTGGCTACTCTCGACTTATCTGGAGCACAGATTGAAGGTATTACTGGACTAGGAGCAAATAATGAAGGCAAAAACGCACTAAACAAGTTGGGCAATTCGGCAACGATAACCACGGTTGTTTTCCCTGTACAAAATGGTATGATTATTCCTACTCATTGTTTTGGTGAAAATGGCAATGAAACAATTCAGAATATTATTATACCCGACTATCCCGAAGGAAGCAGTTATAAGATATGGACAGATGCCTTTGAGAAGTGCCATGCACTACAGACAGCATCTATAGGAAAGGGAACCCTTTCTTTAGGTGGTGACCCTTATGATCTTCCAACACTCGCAGACCCTGACAATCCGACGATGGCCGAGGTGTCAAATTTGAGTTTCTGGTATTCTGATCAAACAGGAGGGTCTATATTCTCTGATTGTGAAAACCTATACTCCGTTGTTCTCGACAAGAATATAACATGTATCAAGTATAATACATTCAAAGGATGCGTTAAACTCGACTATATTGTATTACCTGAGGCCCTTAAAGCCCTTGGCCCTGGAGCCTTTGAGGATTGTGAGACATTGGCTACCATCACCATACCTGCTGGCTTCCGCTTCTGGGGAGGCCAGGTATTCTCTAAGTGTAATTCCTTAACTGATGTATATTTGTTGGGGGAAAACATCCCTCTTCCTGTTGCAGGTGACCGTGGTGGCCCAATTAATATAGAACAAACAACAAACTTTTATTACACTGCAGGGAATAATCCAACATATTCTCAAGATGACTATGCGCCTACAAATCCTGGTGCCCCCTATGCAATAGCTATCTTACATTATCCTGGCACGGAGCGTGGAAAAAATCATTATCGCTGGGAGGGAGCAACAGATTATGCTAACGTTGACGAGAATGGTACTTCTTGGCCGAATGCCCAAGACATCAATAGATTCAACATTGCAAAGGAAAATTTCGACCGAACTAATGACGTTTACCACGGCTGGAAATTTTTCCTTCAGGGTGAGCAGACCAACAAGACCAATGACATTATTGACATAACACGCTTCAAAGAGTCAAGGTGGTATTCGGTATGCTTCCCATTTGATGTTACCATCGCACAGTTCCAGTCTGCTTTCGGAGCACGTGCTGCCCTTAGCGAATTCAATGGTATCACTGATGACGAAAATGGTCTGACTATTAAATTCACGCAAGCAGCTGTTGACAGAAGTAATAACGGCATCATGCTGAAGAAAAATCACTCCTATATGATTCACCCGGAAAAATTGGCCACAGATCAATCTCCCCTGACCATATATAATATTGTGAACTTTTTAGAACAGGAAAGAGATCCAAGTGTTTGGGCTAAGCGAAATGCATTACAGACAAGGTTAGACAGAGTTCAGAATAATAGTTGGGATGATTATAAAGCCGCTTATCCCGATACACCAGAAATTGTTGATGGGCAGCCCAATACTCAGGATAGAGAAACTGCACGTGTTCAAACATTATTGGATAATGAGAATAACAGATTAAGAAACGTTTGGACTGACGAACAGGTACATACATACAACAAAAAATATAATAACGATGTATGGAAGACCAATATTGAGGATGAAGACAATAGTGGTGGTAAGAGAATTCGCCGTTATGAGAATCCAAGAAATAATATTACCTATTATTTCAAAGGCAACTATTTGGGAACTGAAACCCATACCGATCCTGTTGCACTTCCCGCAGGCTGCTACTACCTCGGAGGTGGCGCAGGAACAGGTTGGGCATTCGGAATCTACTATCGTTTGCAAAAAGGATCGACATGGACTCCATATACCTCTATACTAGAAGCAGAAGAAAATGTTGTTGACAACGGTGCTAAAAGTTTCGGTAATCTCTATTTCGAGGATTTGGCAATTGAGAATGCATTTGGCGAACAGGCAACAGGTATCGACAAAGAACTATTCATACGCATCCCGGCAAACAATGGAAAAGTATTCAACATGCAAGGCCAACAGGTAAGTAGCAATGGAATTAATGGACTCCCTAAGGGCCTGTACATCATGAACGGAAAGAAGTATATCGTTAAATAAATACTGGAGGAATGTAGAAATGAAAAAAACATATCAGAAACCAAAAATAGAGATTACGACAATTATTGAAATGACTGCAATGCTTGCTGGAAGTTCGCAACATTACAAGATTGGCGATGAAAATGGAAACTTTAATCCGGAAGAGGGTGACATCATAGTAATTCCAGGAACAGACGGGCCTCCAAGTACGGCCAAGGGTGGCGATTTCTTTGAGGAATCAGTAAACCCGAGTTCCATCTGGGGAGATGAAGATTAAAGCGTTTTTAAAATATTAGTTATTATATCGAAACAGTATAGTTTATTATCATTTATTGAGTTAGTTATTAAGAAGATTACATCTAAATGAGGAGGCACCACGCTGCGAAGCGCGGTGCTTTTTTGTAGGAAATGCTTTAATATTGCCTAAAAACGTTATTTTAAGTTGAAAACCCGCCGAATATGTCCGATTTTGCTTATCTTTGCACCGTTTTAATTCGAATTAATTATGAAAATAGCTCTGATTGGCTACGGAAAGATGGGCAAAATGATTGAGCAGATTGCCAAAGACCGCGGCCACGAAATCGTTAGTATTATCGACATTGACAACCAGCAGGACTTCGAGAGCGAGGCCTTCGCTTCGGCCGACGTGGCCATCGAGTTCACTGCCCCACAGGCTGCATACGGCAATTTCCAGAAGGCATTTGCGAAGAATGTGAAGGTGGTATCGGGCAGCACGGGATGGATGAAAGACCATGCCGAGGACGTGAAGAAGATGTGCAAGGAAGGCGGACAGACGCTCTTCTGGGCCAGTAACTTCTCGGTGGGCGTGGCCGTTTTCTCGGCCGTGAACCGCTATCTGGCCAAAATCATGAACGGTTTCCCACAGTATGATGCCCACATGGAGGAGACGCACCATATACACAAGATTGACGCCCCAAGCGGCACAGCCATCACGCTGGCCGAGGGAATCATTGAGAACCTTGACCGCAAGACCGACTGGGTGAAGGGACAGGAAAACCAGCCCTACGACCCGCAGACGCTGCGCATCGATTCGCTGCGCCGCGGCGAGGTGCCCGGCATTCACACCGTGCGCTACGACTCGGAGGCCGACTGCATCACCATCACCCACGATGCCCATTCGCGCAAGGGATTTGCCCTGGGTGCCGTGCTGGCCGCAGAATACACCAAGGAGCATCAGGGACTGCTCACCATTTCGGATATGTTTAACTTTTAAGTAGCCATGATCGACAAGAGTAAGAAAAAACTGAATCCCGCGGTGCAATGGACAAAGTTCATTGTGGTGCTCGTGCTCTATCTGGCATTTCTCTACTGGGTAAAGAGCTGGTGGGGACTGTTGGCGGTGCCCTTCATCTTCGACATATATATCACGAAGAAAATCAGATGGCAGTGGTGGAAAGAGGCCGAAGGTCCTGTGAAGTTCATCATGTCGTGGGTGGATGCGCTGGTGTTTGCCCTGGTGGCCGTGTATTTCATCAACCTGTTCTTCTTCCAGAACTACGTGATTCCATCGTCATCGCTGGAGAAATCGCTGCTCACGGGCGACTACCTGTTCGTGTCGAAGATGAGCTACGGACCGAGAATACCGCAGACTCCGCTGACCATGCCGCTGACACAGCACACGCTGCCGCTGTTCGACTGCAAGTCATACATAGAATGGCCACAGTGGGACTATCGCCGCGTGAAAGGCCTTGGCAAGGTGGAGCTGAACGACATCGTGGTGTTCAACTATCCTGCCGGCGACACCATCTGCACCAACTCGCAGTATCAGGCAGCCGACTACTATCTGATGTGCTATTCGTTCGGCGACCAACTGGTGACGAACAAACCCAACCTGGACTCGCTGAATGCACAGCAGCAGTGGGACTACTATCAGGCCGTGTATAACGTGGGCCGACAGTATATCCGCGAGAACCAGCCTGAATATGGTGCCGTTGACACCCGGCCGGCCGACCGCCGCGAGAACTACGTGAAGCGCTGCGTGGGACTGCCCGGACAGACGCTGCAGATTAAAGACCGTATCATCTACCTCGACGGAAAGGCCAACAAGGAACCAGAAAACGTGCAGTACACCTATCATGTGAAACTGAAGGGCCAGCTGCCCGACGAACTGCTCAAGGAACTGGGCATCTCGATGGAAGACCTGATGAGTCTGAACCAAAACGGCTATATGCCACTGACGAAGGCTGCCGTGAAAGCCCTTTCGGCCCGCAAGGACCTGGTGGCAAGCATCAGCCTGAACACGAACTCTTTCCCAGGCGAGGTGTATCCGCTGAATGCCCATACGGGATGGACGCGCGACAACTATGGTCCTATCTGGATTCCAAAGAAAGGCGCCTCGGTGAAGCTCTCGCTCGAGAACATTGCCATCTACGACCGTCCTATCCGCGTATATGAGGGCAACGACCTGCAAGTGAAGGACGGCAAGATCTTCATCAACGGCAAGGAAACCACCAGCTATACGTTCAAGATGGACTACTACTGGATGATGGGCGACAACCGCCACAATTCGGCCGACTCACGCTATTGGGGCTTCGTGCCCGAAGACCACGTGGTGGGCAAGCCAATCTTCATCTGGTGGAGCAGCGATCCCGACCGCAGTGGTTTCGGCGGCATCCGCTGGAAGCGTCTGTTCCGCTGGGTGGACAATATAAAATAAAAGGAAAGCCCCTCCCTAGAGGGGGAGGGTCTTCTATTATATATATGAAGAATGCGCTGAAGTTTATCTTGGCGCTGACAGTTATGTTGCTTGTGATGCTGGCTGTACGTGCCTGGGCATTCACTATCTATCAAGTTACTACCTCCGACTTTCAACCCCAAGTACGGAAAGGTGACCGCATGATAGTGAACCGTTTGGAGCGTACCTATGATAAGGGGGAACACATCGTGTTTGGCAATCAGGATGCTTTCATCGGCAAAGTATTGGCCGTGCCTGGCGATACGGTGAACATCAGCGGAAAAGAATATCTTCTGCCCACCCGTTGTCCGCTATGTGGCAGCGATTACCACCGTTACTATATGGTTTCCCTCGGAAAACAGGAAACGCTGATTCATCAGACCGACATCATTGGAACAGCCTATCGGCTGTGGCCGATACGTTGAGAGTTTAGAATTAAGAGTTAAGAATTTAGAATTGTCGCCTTCGGCGATTATCAATTAAAAATTTGAGTTATCGTTAACGTTACGTTATCGTTTATATAATGAATGCTATTCTTGCTACGACTTATTTCGGACCCGTGCAGTGGTATCAGAAACTGAACCGCTTTGACGGTGTCTTGATGGAACAGCATGAACATTTCCTGAAACAGACTTACCGCAACCGCTGCATCATTGCGACTACGCAAGGATTGCAGGCGCTGACTGTTCCCGTGGAAGCCCCCTCCCTTTTGGGGAGGGACGAGGAGGGGATTGCCCTGAGCAAGACACCCATAAAGGATGTCCGCATCAGCAATCACGGCAAATGGCGAAAGGAGCATTGGAACGCCCTGCAGAGTGCTTACGGCGAAAGTCCCTTCTTCGAGTTTTACGAAGACGATATCCGCCCATTCTTTGAAGACCGCTGGGAATATCTCCTAGATTTCAATATGGCCATTACCGAGAAGATGTGCGAACTGCTCGACATCCATCCCCATATCACCCTCACGAAATCCTATCAGAACTCCCTCCCTACGGGGGAGAGTTGGGAAGGGGCCGACTTCCGCACTGCCATCCATCCCAAGCATCCGCAGGAGGATAGCGACTTCTGTCCCAAGCCCTACTATCAGGTATATAAAGAAAGGTTCGGCTTCCAGCCAAACCTTTCCATCCTAGACCTTCTTTTCAATATGGGCAACGAGGCTGTGCTCTATCTTTAGCGGATATCGAACAGCTTAAAGAATCCGGTCAGCGTAAACACCTTGCGGATTTCGTCGTTGATGTTCCTGATTACCAGCGAACCGCCATCGGCAGCCACCTGCTTGCGCAACGAGAGCAGCAGCCGCAGTCCGGAACTGCTGATATATTCCAACTTTGAGCAGTCAATCTCGATGGCGCGGTTGGCCTGTTTCAGCAGAGGTTCCATTTCCTGGCCTACCTGCTCCGAGGTGGCCGTGTCGATATATCCTGAAAGAACACCGGTCAGGATACCGTCAGTTTCTTTTATTTCTAAGTTCATATTTTATAGAATTTGAATTTATACTTCATTAATTCAGTGGCGTGAGCGGCCAAATCAGGTTCACCACCAGCAGATTGGCAATCCAAATGATCAGGTTCATCGGGATGCCCACCTTGGCAAAGTCGGTGAAACGGTAGCCGCCAGGACCATAGACGAGCATGTGCGTGGGCGAACCGATAGGCGTGGCAAAGCTGGAACTGACCGAAATCATCAGAGCCACGCAGAACGGGAACGGGTCGTAGCCCATGCTGACGGCCGCATTATAGACAATGGGATAGAACATGGCACCCGTGGCGGTATTAGAGATGAACTCCGTGATGAACGTGCCCACCAGACAGATGGCCGCCATGATGATGATGGGATTGTTGCCGCAAACGTTCAATATGCCGTTGGCCATCATCTGTGCCAGACCGGTTTTCTCGATGGCGGTTCCCAATACCACCGAACCGGCAAACACCATCAGGATGTTCCAGTTGATGGATTTCATGGCCTGGTCGACCGAGCAGCAATGGCAAAGCACCATCATGAGGGCTGCCAGGAAGGCTGCCTGCAACAGCGTCATCACGCCTAACGACGACAGGGCAATCATGGCAACCATGATGAGCGACGACACGAGCGTCTTCCGTCCGATGTTGGGAAGGTCGGCTGACTCGAAGAACTGCAGCTGTTTCTTCACGTCGCTGCTCAGGCTGTTCATCTGGGGCGGACATTCCACCAGCACGGTATCACCGGCCTGCAACCTGATTTCGCGAGGACTCTGCTCTATGCGCTCACCGCGACGGCTCACGGCAACAAGGGTAAGCTTGTCGCTCGTCTCGTAGCCGGTCTCGCTCCACAGTTTGCCGATAGCCTTGCTACCGAATCCTATCGAAGCTGTCTTCAACGTTCTGTTTTTGTCCATTTCATCGATACTAAACACATGGTGGTCGGCATTTACCAACCCATGCGTCTTCTTCAGTTCGATGATGTCGTTAATCTGTCCGGAATAGACCAGGCGGTCGCCACCAAGGATGAACTCATCGGCTGGAACGGGAGAGATGACCTCCTTGTCGAAACGCACGATTTCGATGAGCTGGCCGCCCTTCACCTCGTTGAGTCCGGCTTCCTCGATGGTCTCACCTACATGCTGACAGTCGGTCGGCACCAGCAGTTCCACCGTGTAGTCGCCCGTCGATTCAAAGCCTTCCTCGGGCGACTTGCAGTCAGGCAGCAAGCGCCGCATGGCTATCATCGACAGGATGCCGACACACATACAGAACAGTCCGGGCACCAGCGGCGTGAGCACGTTCATGGCATTTCCGGTTTGTTCGGCATACATTCCCGAGATAATCATGTTCGGCGGCGTTCCGATGAGCGTACAGATGCCACCCATGCCCGAGGCATAGCTCAGCGGGATAAGCAGTTTTGAAGGCGTGATGTTGAGTTTCTTTCCCCACATTTTCACCACATTGACGAAAAGCGCCACCACCGTGGTGTTGTTCAAGAACGAGGAAAGCACGGCCACGGGCACCATCAGCCGCACGATGGCCTTCGGATAAGAGCCCGGTGTGCCCAGCAGATGCTTGGTAATCCATTGCAGCACACCCGTATGTACAAGTCCGGCAATCACAATGAACAAGGCACCGATGACCACCACCGAAGAACTGCTGAAACCCGACAGCGCCTCTTTGGTGTCGAGCACGCCCGTCACCAGCAAGATGGCGATGGCACCGAGGAAAGCCGACTCTGCCGGCACCTTCGTGAAAATGAGCACGGCAAACATTCCCAGCACGGTCACAATCGTAATCCAGGCATAGAGACTGAGTCCCAAGAAAATAATACCTTCCATAAGCGTTATTTTAAAATTTTTGTCATTATTAATACGTTACTGTCTCCTTCTCGCCGATATTCCATGCGGTCCATGATGCTGCGGGTGAGATGGATGCCCAGGCCGCCGATAGGCCGCTCGTCCAGTCCGGAGGTGATGTCGGCTTCGCCTTGGGTGGTGGGGTCGAAAGGCTTGCCCTTGTCGATAAGGGTGAAACGGACAGCCTTAGCCGAGCCAGGTAAGTCTGCAACCGGAGCATTAGTGACGTTCAGCTCTATCTCGCCCTCCGTGCCCTCAGGATAGGCATAGTTGATGACGTTCACCACGGCTTCTTCTACGGCCAGGTTCAGACTCAGATGGATGTCGTCGGGAATGCCGAACTCCTTGGCCGCACCTTCCATGAACTGCTGCAGTTTGCCCACCTCGCTCTTCTTATTGGTCATGAGAATGGTGCGCTTAGGTGCCTGTTTGCCGATGCAGAGGATGGTCAGGTCGTCGCTTTGCTCTGCGCCGTTGGCAAATTCCTTCACCTTTTCGTTCAGCGCGTTCACGATTTCACGTGAAGAAAGACCGCTCATTTCCTGCATGATGCTGATGAGCCGCTCCTCGCCGAACTGGTTGCGCTGCCCGTCTTCGGCTTCGGTGAGTCCGTCGGTATAGACCAGCAGCTTGGTTCCTACGGGGAAGTCCATGCTGTCGCCCTCGAAGTCGAAACGTTCCATGATGCCCAGCGGGATATTGCTTTCAGCCTCCAGCAGGCTGCAACTACCGTCGGGTAGCACCAGCAGCGGCTGGTTATGTCCGGCGTTGCAGTATCCCAGCCTGTTGGTCTTCAGGTCGAGCACGCCGATGAAGGCGGTGATGAACATATTCGACTCGTTGTTCTCGGCCAGCGTGCGCCCCATGGCTTCGGCAATTTCGTGGGCTGAGTTGATGTGATGACGACAGGCAATGCGGAACACCCTCATCGTCATGGCCATGTAGAGCGCTGCCGGAATGCCTTTTCCCGACACGTCGCCCACAATGAAGCAGAGCTTGTCGTGGTAGAGATAATAGTCGTAGAGGTCGCCACCCACTTCCTTGGCAGGCAGCAGCGAGGCATGGATATCTATGTCGGAGCGGTCGGGCAGCGGCTGATGCGTCTTGGGCATCATGCTGTGCTGGATGTTGTTGGCAATGCTCAGCTCGCTCTTGATACGCTCGTTGTTGGCCGTTGTCTTTGTCAGTTCGGCAATATGCTCGCTGAGCGACTGCTGCATGTGGACAAACGACTGGCGCAGTTGCCACATCTCGTCCTTCATTGCAAATTCGGGCAACTCTACGTGGAGATTGCCCCTTGCTATCTCGCTGGTCGTTTCGGTCAGTTTCTCCAATGGCCGGGTGATGTGCTGGATGGCGATGACACACAGGAAGAAAATCAGCAAAGTACCCAGGATGACCGATAAACCGGCAAACGAGAGGATGTCGAAGAGCGAAGCAAAGACGTCGAGGCGCGAACATACCACCGCCACCGACCAACCGGTGGAATGAAGCGGACGATAGACGGCCATCGAGTAGTCCCTGCCTTTCATGATTTCCATCATGCCCTTCTCGCCATTCAGCATCTTCCGCCCCAAGGAGTCGAGGTCGGGGTCTCCGGTTGCCACGGCCCTCTGAAAGATAGTAACTTGCTGGGCAACGGTGGCTGAATCTTTGCCATAGACCGCCAGATCAGCGTTCGGATGCAACAGATAATGACCAGTGGAATCGAGCAAAATACAATAGGAATGCTTGTAGGGCTTGATGTTCTTAATGATGCGCAGCACGGAATCCTTCTTTTCCGTTTCCGTAAGCGTGGTGTCGCCCATCATCACTCTTTCGGCCTTGCTGATTTGCTCGGTAAGCTGCAGCTCGGCAAACACCATCGTTTTCTCCTTCACCAGGTCTTCCTGGAAATAGACATACACCAGCAAACCCACGACAAAAACCCCGATAACAACGCCCAAAATAGACAAACTCAGCCTGACTCCAATGGTATGCCATGGAGAGAAACCGTCAACAAACTGTCCATTATCGAAGTCGTTATTCATAAGTTAGCCAAGGATTTTGTGCAAAAATAAGAAAAAAATGAGAAAAAAACAAGCAGATTCTGTTCTTTTTTTTAGTTGAGATAAGGTATGTTATCTATATATACGAAAAAAGAGAACAATAAATCAAAAGTAATTTAGTCTAAATTGGTAAGTAATTTAGTCTAATTTGCTCGGTAATTTAGACTAAATTACTTTGAATCCTATCACCAAAAGGTGTGCTTACCGCTTCCCACCGTTTTCCTTTCGCCGTTCATCTTAACAATTTCGGCATCGCATCCTTCCGGAATGTCCACGGTGATGCGCTCGCGGGTGGCATCTACACGGACGGTACCTGTGGCGGCCATCGTGGAGACTTTCACCCATTGGATGTCGCCGACCAGCTGCGGAGCTATCAGCAGATGACGCATGCCGTGGGTGCCTTTCTGCTGACGGATGCCGCCAATGGTCTTGAACAGCCATTCGTCGGCCTGCCCCATCATGAAGTGGTTTTGCGACGATCCGTTCTCGGGCATCCACTGTTCGGTGAGCGTCGTGGCACCTTTCTTGAGCTGATAACCGTAGCCCGGAGCCTCATCGTGGTTAAGCATTTCAAACAACAATTCATTTAGATTGTTTTCTGCCAATACCTGGAAGAGGTAACGGTTGCCCACATCGCCGGTGGTGAGCCGCGTGCCGTGCTGCCGGATATCGGCAATCAGATGCTGAACGACGGCTTCCTTGTCAGGACAGATGCCCAGGAACAAAGGCAGGGCATTCGAGCACTGGCTGCCAGTTCCGTAGTAGCACGAATCGGGATGATAGAAGGTTTTATTGAACTGCCGCGCTACAAATTCGGCCATTTCATCGTATTTACGGCTTTCTTCGCCCAGACCTTTCATGCGGGCAGCCTGTGCCACATAGCGCAGGTCCATCAGGTAATGGGCAGTGGCCACGAGGGGGATGGGCGTGTTCTTGGTGAATCCACCGGGTTCGATGCCCCGCTGGTCGTACCAGTCGCCCAGTCCGTGACTCACGATTCCGCTATCGGCACGACTCGTCAGGTAGTCCACATAACGGCGCATGGGTTCGTAGTTGTTTACAATCAGCGCACTGTCACCGTATTGGTCGTAATACATAAACGGCAGGATGATGAGCGTGCTGCCCCATTCGGGCGAATCGTCGAAGAGATTGCCAAACGAAACATACTGCGGGGCCGTGGTGGGAACCATGCCGTCGGCTTTCTGGGTGTCCACTATATCCTGAATGATTTTGGGGATATAGGTGCGCATGTCGTAGTTGTAGAGCAGCGACGGACCATTCAGATGGTCTTGTTCCAGCCAACCCAGCTTCTCACGGTGGGGACAATCGGTCAGCACGGCCTGCATATTCGACCGCTCTGCCCGCTCTATAAGCCGGTGCGTCTTGGTGAACAGTTCCTTACTGCATTCGAAACTCGACACCTCGGGGGCGGAATTATACACGAAACAACTCTGCAGCTTGTGCAGGACAGGCAGTCCGTCGGGATTGGGCTCCCCTTCCCACACTGCTCCTTCCACCTGGATATAGCGGAAACCGTAGTAGGAAAAACGGGGGTGCCAAGAAGACCCTCCCCCCTGCCCCTCCCTAAAGGGCGGGGTGCCTATCGTGTACTCATAGTAATGCTG
>JAEEGH010007407.1_pt1 | contig 26434 bp, 15 predicted proteins | sample 9134181 | NCBI WGS metagenome assembly JAEEGH01 (sample SAMN16246544, study PRJNA631951) | gut metagenome | biome: gut microbiome; feature: rumen; material: DP-attached | host: Bos | place: Iran: Karaj | collected 2018-10 | reverse complement strand
CTCCGATCATGAGTCCCTTGATGGGTTGGAACTGGATGGTGCCGATGTAGTCCTTCTGGCCGTCAGCATCGCTCTTGTTGATGCCCTCGCCGTTCCACACGCCCACCTGATAGTGGATGAGGTTGTGGTTGTCCTGGCCAACCTTCAGGAAGTCGCCCTGCACCTGGATGCCCTGGTCACGGCCACCGCCGCCCCAAGTGTCGCCCTTGTAGTCGCCGGTCATCTTCTTTGTGAAGTATGAGTAGTCGCCCGTCGAGATGTCCCAAGGGTTCATCGGATTCTCGAAGCCGAAAGCACGCTTGAACTGGCCGACCTTGACCATGGCGAACTTGTATTTCTGCCACTCGACGAAGACGTCCTTCATGTGGAATGAACCGTTGTTGGTCTGCACCTGGATGCGGTACTTGAAGTCGTTCAGGATGGTGCCGTCCACATAGAGGCGGATGAGGCGCTGCGAAAGGCCGGTGCCGCCGTGGGCATAGTCCTGGTCGCTGTAGCTGTATTTGCCGATGTAGTAGCCGCCGAACTTCGGCTTGCTCACGTAGTCGGTGATGTTGCGGCCGTATTCGACCTCATTGTTTGCTGGCTCGGCAGCATTGGCCGAAAGCACAGCGGCAGCAAATGCTGCGATTGTAAGAATTCTCTTCATAGTTTTATTTGAGTTGATTTTTATGTCCGATGGTGGGATATGTAAAGAGCATTGGCCAAGAATATTATTTTCATGACCAATGCCCCAAGAATCGTTTAATTATCCGAAAATGAAAGGCAGTTTTACCCAGACGAGTCCCACAATGAGACCCAAGATGCCGACGATGATGCCGACCTTCATCATCTCACTCTGCTGGATGAATCCGGTCGAGTGGGCGATGGCGTTTGGTGGCGTCGAGATAGGCAGAATCATTGAGACGCTTGCCGCAATGGCCACGCAGAGCAGCATCTGGGCCACGCCGCCTTCTTCAATCACGCCGCTTGAAGCCATAGCTCCGGCCACAACACCCAACACCGGTACAAGCAACGAGGCTGCGGCCGAGTGGCTGATGAAGTTCGAGAATCCGAAGCAGACCAGCGAGGCGATGATCATGACGAGCAGTGGGCTCCATTGGTCAAAAGGAATCGAAGCGACCAGTACCTTCGAGAGCTCAGTCGTGTTCAGGGCGACACCCAGCGCAAAGCCGCCGGCCACCATCCAGAGCACAGCCCAGTTGATCTCCTCAAGGTCTTTTTTGCCAATGACACCCGTCACCGCAAAGGCCGCTACAGGAATCAGTGCGACGATGTTCGAGTTCAGGCCCAGGTTGATGACCTCGCCGAAGCACCACAGGAAAATCGTCAGGATGAACGTCACGATGACAATCCATGTCTTGTATGTCCAATGCATCTCGCCCTCGATGACGAGGTTGATTTCCTTCTGCTGGAACGGGAACATGATCCGCAACAGGAACCAGCCGGCCAGAAGCAGGATGACCACGAACGGTACCATCTTGACCATCCATTCGCCGAAGCCGATTGAGAGACCCAGCGTCTCGTTCAGGTAGCCCAGCACGATGGTGTTCGGAGGCGTGCCGATAGGCGTCGCGATACCGCCGATGTTGGCGCCCAGCGGGATGGCCAATGCCAATGCCACGCGGTCCTTGCTGCCCTCAGGCATCTGTCGCAACACCGGCGCCAGGAATGCCAGCATCATCGCAGCCGTAGCCGTATTGCTCACGAAGGCCGAGAATGTTGCCGTCACCAGGATGAAGCCCAGCAGCACGTTCGCAGGCTTGTTGCCGAACGGTGCGAGCAGTTTCTTGGCCAACACCACATCGATGCCCGTCTTGGTCAGCGCGATGGCCAATATGAAGCCGCCGATGAACAGCAGGATCGTCGGGTCGGCAAAGCAGGCCATGATATTCTTATAAGGAACATAGGTGGCGCCCTCGACACCCATCATCGGCGTCAGGCCCTTGTTGGAAATCGTACAGAGCATCACCACAATGATCAGCACCGATGTGCACCACGACGGAATCGCCTCGGTGAGCCACATGATGGCGGCAAAGACGAAGATGGCGATGACGCGGTGCTGCACCGGATTCAGACCCTCGATGCCGAGGCTCTCCGTCGGGAGCAGCGCAATCACGATGGCGACAATGGCAGCGACGACAGCCTTGATGTAGCCCGTCATCTGGAAACGGGTCTTGAGCTTCTTCTGATGATAGGAATTGGCCAGCTCGTTGCCCTGAAAGATTTTGAACATGATTCTTTGGGTTGTTGTGATATTTGATTTTATGGCCAATGTAGGGGCTTCTCACGGCCGATTTTTGCCCTCCTTCCCCGTTTGGCGGCTGCAAAGTTATGACAAATAGATATAGGTCGTAACAACCGTCCGTATTTTTTGCTTATAAATTTGCAAAATCGGAGGTCAATGGCCGCTCTACATATCAAATCGCTGATACTTAGCGGGACATTGGCCAATGTCCCTAACCCTCCACCGGAGCGCGTCGGTCGGGCCTGTTCCGTCGCCGTCTGGATATAAAAAGCGGCTCGCCTCACGACGAACCGCTCCGAAATAGTTGGATTAAACAGAAGTGAATTTCCTCTATTTAACTTATTTTTTAATGTCGATTTAATCAGATACCAAGCGAAGCGCAGATGAGCTTCAGCTTCTCGTCGGCCAATGCGCCGGCCTTGTCGTAGTCGCCGTCGAATGGGGCGGGAACCTCGCAGTAGAACTTGATCTTAGGCTCGGTGCCTGAAGGACGGACGCTCACCTTGATGCCGCCCTCGGTGAACCACTGGAGCACGTTCGAGGTGGCTGGCATCTCGATGTCGCTCTGCTTGCCGTTGGCGTCGGTCTGCTTGAGGGTCTTGAAGTCCTTCGAGAGGACGACCTTCTCGCCGGCCAGTTCTGTAGGCGGATTCTTGCGGAAGTTCTCCATCATGGCCTTGATTTCGTCGGCGCCGCTCTTGCCTGGCTTCACTACGCTGACGGCCTTTTCCTTCTGGAAGCCGTAGTTCTTGTAGATGTCGAGCAGGAGGTCGAACAGCGTCATGCCGTTGTCCTTGGCCCATGCTGCAATCTCGCAGATGAGGCAGATTGAGGCTGGAGAATCCTTGTCGCGCACCTTGTCGAATGGCAGGAAGCCGAACGACTCTTCGCCGCCGCCGATGTACTTCTTCTTGCCCTCGTTCACGCGGATGCGGTAGGCAATCCACTTGAAGCCGGTGTATTCGTCGGTGATTTCGACGTTGTTCTTCTTGGCAATCTTGGCGATGAGCTCGCTGGTGACGATGGTCTTGACCATGAACTCGTTGCCCTTCAGTTGGCCGAGCTTCTTCTTGTTGGTGATGATGTACCAGTAGAACATCATGGCGGTCTGGTTGCCGTTCAGGATCATCCACTTGCCGGTGTTGTCGCGGCAGACGATGGCGAGACGGTCAGCATCCGGGTCGCTGGCGATGACGAGGTCGGCCTTGACCTTGTCGCCCAGCTTCATGCCGAGGGTCATTGCCTCGCTGTTCTCCGGGTTGGGCGATACGACAGTCGGGAAGTTGCCGTCGATGACCATCTGCTCGCGCACTACGTGGATATTCTGGAAGCCCCATGAGCGCAGTGCCTCGGGGATGATGACGCGGCCGGTGCCGTGCAGTGGCGAATAGACGATGTTGAGGTCCTTGTGGCGCAGGATGACGTCCTGATCGACCATGGCCTCCTTGACAGCCTGGAGGTAGTCCCAGTCCATTTCGCCGCCGATAATCTCGATGAGGTCGTAGTTCGGCGTGAACTTCACCTGGTCGATGGTCACCTTGTTGACCTCTTCGATGATGCCGGTGTCGTGTGGGGCGAGCACCTGTGCACCGTCGTCCCAGTATGCCTTGTAGCCGTTGTATTCCTTCGGGTTGTGCGATGCGGTGACGTTGACGCCTGCCTGGGCCTTGAGGTGGCGGATGGCGAACGAGATTTCCGGCGTCGGACGCAGACCCTCGAAGAGGTAGACGCGGATGCCATTGGCCGAGAAGATGGCTGCAACGGTCTCGGCGAACATACGTCCGTTGTTGCGGCAGTCGTGGCCGACGACTACGGCCGGCTGCTGGCCCGGAAATGCCTTGTTGATGTAGTTGGCAAAGCCCTGTGTGGCCATTCCGACCACGTATTTGTTCATGCGGTTGGTGCCTGCGCCCATGATGCCGCGCAAGCCGCCGGTGCCGAATTCCAGATTCTGATAGAAGGCGTCGATGAGCGCGGTCTTGTCGGCTGCATCGAGCATGGCTTTCACTTCTGCCTTGGTTTCAGCGTCGAAACCGTCGCCCAGCCAGACCTGTGCCTTGGCCGTGCATTCTTTGATAAGCTGTTCGTCCATGATGATTGTAGATTGTGGGTTAAACTTAATTTCAAACTGAGCGCAAAGATACGGAAAGTTTTCGAGATTTCGGTGCATTGGCCATAAAAAACACCCGAAAATGTGCAGTTGTGCACTCTTCGGGCATTCATATTTCGCAATTTCGGGTTTTTGGCCAATGGCTCACGCCGTCAGAACCTCGGGTAGCAGTAGTTGTCGTTGGCCGACGTGAAGTGTAGGCCGGGCACGGAACTGCTGTCAAGCGGGCGGTCGAAGCTGCGGATGAGGCTGTAGTCGTCGGCCGAAATCGCGTAGTAGCGGACGGCATCGTCGCCCGTCACCGAGACCGTCCAGTCGATCATGTTGCCGATGATGAGCATCCGCTCGCGGGTCGGGTCGAAGTGCTCGATGGCGGTCGGGGCCAATGTGTAGTCGGCCGTGATGACGTAGAGGCGATGGCGGCTGTCGGTGGCAAATCCGCGTAGCTGGCGGCCGCTCGGTTCGCAGATGAAGATGTGTTCGAGGCGGATGCTGTCGGCCACGTTGAACTGCTTGACGAACGGCCGGTTGGCGCACCGCTTGAGCTGGAACAGACGGTGGTCGGCATCGAGCAGGAGGTAGCCCTCATCGTACGACTTGCGGGGCGACGGATTGCCCGAAACTCGCGTAGCGGGGAAGCGGAAGCCCTTGTCGGCCAATGCCTTGGTGAAACGCTCGCTCTTTTCGCGGTCAACGTCGTTGCTCTCCATGCGGACGAATTCGATGCCATCGGCCGTGATGCGGAACATATCGTCGGGCATCGCTAGTTCGACGCGCTTCGGCATACTTTCGAGCAGCGGATAGAGCTGGATGCCACGGGTGTTGACGTCGCGCGGATTGAAGCGTTCGATGATGTTGCTCATCTGCACTTCGTGGGGCGTGACGGCGCGGCCCATGATGGTGTCGGGGAAGCGGCCGTCGGCCACAAGTTGGCGCATGTAGAAGAAGGGGAGGAGCGAGTCGGTCTCGGCCTCGGTGTATTCGCGGCCGCTGGTGCCGAAGCGGCGCAGTTTCTTGTCGTCGCCCATGTCGTTGTAGATGAAGTCATCGGCCAACGAGCTGTAGAGCGTGAACGGTGAATGTCCCGACGGCGTGCTCACGAAGTTGATGAGCCACGGCAGCTGCCACACGAGCAGCAGTACGACGGTGAGGCACAATAGGATATTGGCAAATTTGCGCATGATTATTACGGGTTTTTAAGGGGAGTGAAAAGGGAGTAAAAGGGGAGAAAAAGGGACGATACCTTATTGAATTATGAAATAAGAATTAAGAGTTAAGAGTTGTTGGCCAATGCAACAAATGTCCCTTTTACTCCACTTTTACTACTTTTTTACTCCTTTTTTATTCGTTTCCATTCATTCCTTGCCCTCCTTGAAACGGCTGATGCTGATCCAGCTGAACGAGAGGAGTGCGACTGTGTAGAGCGCGAGCCACGGCAGGAAACCGAAGTAGGCCATCGGCTGTTCGCTCACGAAATAGACCTTGAGCACGAGGACGGCCACCACGATGTTGACGATGCGGCGGCGCCATGCCGGTTCGAGGATGATCCACGCGCCGAGCAGGTAGGCAGCAAGTCCGGCCAGATACCACGGCAGGGCGGTCCAGAGGATGCGACTCCACAGCTCATTGGCCAAGACCTGGCTCATGTAGCCCCACAGAATCGCGTAGTTGACGATGGCGCACGCCACGATTGCGGCCACGCCCCAGAGCAGCATCTGGTTGACGGCCTTGAGGTGCGACACGGGCAGATGAAGCGTGAGTTTCAGACATTTATGGTACATCTCGGGCACGAACTGCACCAGAGCCAGCACCAGTCCGCAGATGACCGGCACGTACTCCAGCAGGTCGATGAAGACGACGTCGTGCATGAGCATCACTTCCCATGCGTGGCCGATGCCGTTCACATCCGCTACGCGATGCAGGCGCAGCAGTCCGTAGCCCGCAAAGCCCGATGTGGTGAGCAGCATCAGCAGCAGGTACCAGCGCGTTTTTAGATATTCTTTGTAAAACATGGTTTTTTTCGTTGAAAAAAAAGTTATTAGGTTTTAGTTATTAGTTATTATGTCCGATGCGACAAATAACTATTAACTCGTAACTGTTATCTAATAACTAATAACTGATAACTATTAACTTGATTTCAAGCCGCTACGTGGCTTGAAATCAGTATTTTCCAGTCAGTCCGATGAAGGCGTCCTCCAGATTGAGCGATTCGCATTGCAGGTCGCTGAAGGGAACGCCATTGGCCGACAACCGTGCCGAAACCTCGTCGGTCGAAAGGAACGAATGGAGTTCGAGCGTGCCACGGATGACCGACGGATGGAACAGGTCGGCATCGGAGAAGGCCACATCGTAGCCCTCGGGAACGCGCGCGGTGAAGCGGTGCAGCGTGTCGAGCAGGGTGTCCAATGGCTGTTGCGTCAGTATGCGGCCGTAGTCCATGATGATACAGTCATCGACCAGACGTTCCATGTCCTGAATGATGTGGGAGGTGAGGAAGACGGTCTTGCGCTCGGCCTTGACGAACTCGCGCAGGTAATCGACAAAGAGGCGGCGGTAGCCCGGGTCGAGGCCGATGCTGAAGTCGTCGAGCACGAGCAGGTCGGGATTCTGGGCGAGGATGAGGCCGAGGGCAACCTGGCTGCGTTGGCCGCACGACATACGCGAAATCATCTGCCGTGGGGCGACCTTCAGCTTGGCCATCAGCTCGTAGTATGCCTCCTTGCGCCATTGGCCGGGATAAAAACTCGCGTAGAAGCGTTCGATCTGTTCGATGTTCATGAACTGGTACTGCACGTGGCCCTCGATGAGCAGGCCGATGCGGCGGCGCAGGGCGGGATCCATCGTCTGGATGTCCTGGCCGAAGATCTGGCACGTGCCGGAACGTGGTTTCAGGTAGCCCGACAGGATGTTGATCGTGGTGGTCTTGCCGGTGCCGTTCTTGCCCAACAGTCCGAGTATGCGGCCTTCGGGAACCTCGAAGTTGAGGTCTTCGTAGATTTTCCGTTTGCCGTAGTAGTGCGTCAGATGTTGACACGAAATGACGGAATTCATATCTTTTTTTAAAATATTGTAGGGGAGTGAAAGGGGAGTTAAAAGGGAGTAAAAGGGACGTTTGTTGGAGCGGCTCTCAACTTTTATCCTTTTTGTTGTCCGATTTTCCTCGTCGATTTTAAGTGCTTTGAAGGGGAGTGTAGAGAAGCACCATTGGTACGTCTCAGGATGGAACGGGACGATACTTCATTGGGTGAAGAAATAGGAAGTAAGAGTGAAGAGTTGCGAGCCGGAGCCATCGTCCCTTTTACTCCCCTTTTACTACTTTTTCACTCCCTTTTCACTCCGTGATGAAATCACTCGGAAACTATTTCGTAGCTCGTAGTCTCGATATGGTAGAACGAGAGGTATTCCTTGCCCTCGGCGGCCTTGCGGGCAGCAATCTGTTCGCGGTAGGCGGCAATCTTGTCATCGACGGTGTTGCCCTTCTCGCCGCGCGCACGGCTCTCGGTCTCGCATCCGGCCGAAGTAGCGACCGTCTCGTCGGCCTCGGCACCGGACTGCAGACCCTCTTCGGCCTGAGCCTGCTGTTCGGCCAATGCTTGTTCGTAGTTCGACTTCCAGCGTTGCAGGTAGGCCTCGTCCATGCGGGTTTCGCGCACGATGCCGGTGACGCGCACCACACTGTGGACGCACTCCTTGCTGAAACGGCCCAGTGCGGCGGCCTCGCAGCGGATGAGGTTGTCGTTGTTGCTGCCCATCACGAAGATTTTCGTCGCGCCGTGGCGGCAGGTGTGGGTGCAGACGCCCTCGATGGTGACGCTCTGGTCGATGAGTTTGTCGGCCGATGCCAGCAGCGAATCGACCGAAATGGCGTTGGCGGCATCTGTGGCGTTGGCCGATGCCTCGTTGTTCGTCTTGTTGCCGCCGCACGATGCGAAGAGCAGCGCGGTTGCGGCGAGGATGAATGAGAATGACTTTTTCATAGAAAAAATGATTGATATTGTTTTATTCGTGAATTTTTTCTGTTCTGCCGTGGAGACGTTTCATGAAACGTCTCTACAAATGTCCCGTCCGGTTTTGTTCCATCGTAGAGACGTCACACTGTGGCGTCTCTACAGGTTTAGAATTCGCAGCCCACCCGTAGCGTCCATTGCTGGTGGAAATCGTCGGCGATGACGTTGGCCGATGTCGCCTGCCGCCGTCCGTAGTTGAGCGTGGCGTAGGGCGTGACGCCGAGCCGTGGCATTGGCCGTGAATAGCGCAGTTGGGCGTCGGCCGACCATTGCCGTGCGGTCAGATAGTCGAACTCGTGGGTCAGATAGCGGTCGAGCGAGACGGCATGGGTCGTGGCCTCTCCGCCGCCCTCCACACCGTCATCGGCCATCGTCCCGCCGCCCCATTGCCAGCGTGCGCCGAGTGAGGCATCGAACGCATCATGACGACGGCCGATGTGCCTGCCGGCGTTGGCTCCGATGCGCCATTGCCGCACCTCCTGCTTGCGGTAGGTCGGGAAGAATGTCGCCTTGACGTCGCGCATCCAGAAAGCCGCTTCGCCCTGCACGTGCCAAGCTGCCTTTTGGTTGGCCGATGCACCGAAATCCACGTCGTAGGCGAGCCGGAAATCGTGCGTGGAGCGTTGCAGACGCTGCATTTTCGCGTAGTAGACGATGCGTGTCAGTCCGCCGCCCTCCTGCACCTCGTTCCAGAGGTTTTCGTGGTTGGCCAATGTGCTTCGCATCGCGGTCAGCTCCCACTGGTGGCAGGTTGTGGTCGATGTGGCACGTCGCACGACGCTGCGCACCTGCATGTCCATCCCATCGTGGTCGGTATAGACCACCGAGTAGAGCGACTTGCGGCCGTAGTAGCCGTCGCGCGCGGTGACTGTCGCCTCGGTGAACCATTGGGAATCATCGGCCAAAGCCCAGTCCATCTGCACGCTGCCGCCCAGCCGTCGGTCAACAAGCGGTGTCGAGCCGCTGCTCGTGGTCAGATAGCCGTCGAGCGACGAGGCCAGCTGCTTGATGCCGTAGAATGCGCCGTAGCTCACCATCGTGTAGTAGTCGGTGTCGGCTGTGCCCGCGATGTTGACCGCCACGCCCTCCACCTCGCGCGTGAAGATGCCGCTTGCGCCGAGCCGCATGTCGGCCGATGCCAGCCACGTCAAGCCGGGCGAGAGCGTCATCCGCATCAGCCGGTTCTGGTGGCGCAGGTCGCGGCGTTTCGCGTAGTTGGCCGATGTGAAGTCGATGCGTGCTCCGATGCTCCACCGTCGGCCGATGCCGTAGCTCGCGGCTCCGTTCAGGCGGTATTCTTCGAGCTGCTTCTCGCCGGCGTGTCCGTCGTTCCACTCCACGAAGTCGAACGGCTTGTCGGTGGGGTCGATGAAGAGTGACCCGCTCATGTTGCGGCCCGTGAAGTTGCGGTAGGAGACCTCGCCGGCCAATGCTACGCGACTGTCCACGCGGTAGTGCGAACGTGTCGCGGCTCCCCACTCGCGGCTGTCGTCGCTTTCGTAGTAGTTCACCCATGCGCCATCGGCCACAGAAGCCCACACCTCGGCTCGCGAAGTGCGGGTGCTGTCGGGCAGGGTCTGAAGCCCTGCGGCGTTGGTGCTGGAAAGCCAGCCGATGAGTAGGAGGGGAAACATTTTTTGTTTAAGGGCTATTAAAGGGGAGTAAAAGGGGAGTTAAAAGGGAGTAAAAGGGACGTTTGTTGGAGTGGACATTAAAGGCTTTTAAAGGGCTATTAAAGAGGAGTAAAAGGGGAGTGAAAAGGGAGTGAAAGGGACGATACCTAATATCGGCCAAAACATCTCTGCAAGTTTTTTGTCAGCTTCAACATTCGTCCCTTTTACTCCCTTTTCACTTCCCTTTCACTTCCCTTAATTACTCTTTAAGAGAAGCCTGATACCGCTCGAAGAAGTCGTTCGACGAGTTGTTGCTGTCCTGATAGATGATCTTGGCACCGTTCTTGGCCGATGCCACAGCGTCGATGCCGTTCTTGTCGCACTTGACCACATCGGCAGCCTCATCGTCGCAGCTTGTCATGCCAGTGACGAGCAGGGATTCGTTGCCCTCGATGGCCTTGGTAGCCTCCAGATCGACGTTGCGGAACATCGAATAGCCGTGCTTGTTGGTGAAATAGACACTGCCGGCATCGGTCGAGGCGGTGAGACGCTTCTGGTTGCCGTCGGCCGTGGTGGTGAAGACCTCAATCGCGTCGAGCACCCAGTCGGTCTTGACCTTCAGGCAGGCGTTGATGTCCGACACTGTGTTGCCGTTGTACCACCAGTCGGCCTGTGCAGCAAATTCGCTTGGCGTGATGCCCTCGGTGGTGAAGATGAAGAAGGCAGGGTCGATGACGCTCATTGGCCAGGCATTGCCCAAGCCCCACTTTTCGGCCAACAGATAGTGCGAGGTCGGGATCACTTCCGATGGGGTCGGATAGTACGACGTGTTGTACCAGTCGTCCGGATCGTAGCAGGCGAAGTATGAGGCATCGGCCAAGTTCACCGAATTGCTGTAGGTCACGGTGTGGTCGATGGCACCGTTGAGGGCAACGACGATTTCGCTATATGGCTCGATGGTGACGGTCGATGGGAAGTACCAGATGCCGTAGCCGGCCGGGATGAAGCCCTCGTTCTCGTAGCTGAGCACGCCGTCGGTCACGTTCTTGTTCGATGCGTGAGCGTTGAACGGCAGGCACATGCCGAGGCAGAGGTTTTCGGCCGATGCCACCTCGCCGCTGTTGTTGTAGAGGATGACGTATGGGTCACGCTGGTATGCCTTGGCACCGTCGTTGTCCATACAGCCGCCAATGTAGAGCTCCTTGATGATGATCTGGCTTGAGTTCGAAGCCTGCATCTCGATGGTTGCGCTGACAGCGGCGTTGGTCACGGTGATTTCGGCCAATGTGCCGTTGAAGATGTGGCCGTTGTTGCGGTCGGTCGCGCTGGCCGAGTAGATGCCGGCCGGTACGTTGAATGTCACAGCGCCCGTGGCGTCGCTCTCCTGCTTCCAGGTCGTGCCCTGCACGTTGCTGAGGGTCACGTTGGCCGATTCGTCGGCCGCAAAGCCCTCGGGGAAGTTCAGCTGGACGGTCAGCTCGTAGGTTGGGGTTTCGTCATCGTCGTCGCAGGCGGTGAAAGACAGAGCCATCAGGCTCGCAAACAGAAGTGATAGATACTTTTTCATTTCTCTTTTTTTTGAAGTTTGTATTTGGTATATTTATTTGAATGCGGATAACGCGGGTTCGGACGTTTTTCCCTCCCTCCCTCGGGAGGGTTGGGGAGGGGTCTTACCACACAAGTGTTGCCCATCGGTCATTCATGTTCGGCAGCAGCCACGCGAAGAGTTTGCCGCGCAGGGAATGCCGTTTCATCTCCTCGTTGAAGCTGCGTTCCTCGGTGACGTGGATGCCCGGGCAGAGGGTTTCCAGTTCCTTGGCCGATTTTGTACCGCTGCGGAACACGGCGTTGGTCTTGCTCACGGTGTCGTGGTGCTTCTGGTGCTTGATGAGCATCGGATGGTTCTGCTCGGCGATGAGCGTGCCGTGTGCGAAACTGCGCTTCAGGATGTTGAGGAATTGGCCAATCTCGTCCAGCGAGAGGTACATGAAGAGTCCCTCGGCCAGGAACAGGAGCGGGGCGTCTTTTGCATTGGCCGCAGCCTTGACAGGAGCCGTCCACTTGTCGTCCAGGATATTGGCGGCAATCATCGTGACGCGGTCGCGTTCGGCGAAGACCTTCTTGCGGGCGGCAATCATGTCGTCCAGGTCGATGTCGAACCAGGTGACACGGCCGTTGTCGATGCGGGCGAAGCGGTTGTCCAGTCCCGCGCCGAGGTTCACGATTACGCTGTCGGGGTGTTGGCCAATGAACTTCTTGACCATCTCGTCAAGCATCACGGTGCGTGCGATGACGCCCTCGTGCGACATGAACTTGTCGAATTTCGTGGTGTCGAAGTCCAGATGTCGGATGATTTCGACGGCAACCTCGTCCTTCATGCGAGGGTTCTTGCGAAGTGTCTCGTTGGCCTTGATGGCAACGGGAATCAAGGCGGTGGTCTCTACGTCGCCCAGCTGTAGCGTAATCTTGTTTCCCATTTCAGTCCTCTTTTTTCAGTTTGAACGATTCTTTGGCCATCAGGATGGCGATGGCGGCCATCATGGGCATGACGACAAGCTGCGCGGCGTTGAATTCCTCGATGAGTTCGCCCATATGCAGGGTCGTGAATACTGCCATGAGGCAAGCCAGTACGGCGTTGACGGTCTTGCAGGTCTTGCCGCCGTAGATGAGGAGCAGGATGCCGATGACGGGAACCAGATAGGTGATGGACATCATGAAGGCTATCATGCCTGTCGATGCCGGTGGCTGCATGGCAGCAATGTCTTCGCCCCAGAATGCGGGCATGGCGTCAGTAAGTGAATGAGTGAGGAATCCGGCGATTGTCAGAGTCCAGAAAACGATGATTTTTGTCCTTCTTTCCATTTTCGTCTTTTTTAGCTTTGTTATCTTGTGTGAACGGTTTTTAAATTCTGTTATTCAAAGCTGTAGAAGAACGACGGATAGCCGGTGACGGTTGCCACCTTGGTCTCGACCTCGCCGGTGTTGAGGTCAATGGTGCAGAAGCCGTTGTACTCACTGTTGGCCGAGCCATAGACCATCTTGTCACCATGCCGGCCCATAGCGATGCCGTGGCCGTTGGATGTCGGGAACCCGTCGAGCACCGTAATTGTCTTGTCGTACAAATCAACCACGACTGGCAGAAGCACCTTGGCCAGATACGTGTTGGTGTTGGTCGGGTCGAGCGAGGGCGAATAGGCATAGCCGAACATCTTGCCGCCAGACGTGTAGCGGCACATGAAATTGCACGATATATATTCACATTCGAGGCCGCTGACCTTCGTCTTGGTAAAGTCGATGCAATAGGTTTCGTCGAAGTCTGTTTCGCCCTTCTTGATGCGTGCGATGCCTGAATTCAGACCCGGAATGTAGCCGAACGACCCCATGCAGTTGACGTAGATGTCGCCGTTTTCGTCCTCAAAGATTGATTGGGCATCGACAGGTCGCGTAGCGCCGCAGATGCCGAGCGACGTGTTGCGGATCTTCTTGATTATGGTGTCGGTCGTCACGTCGATGAGTGCCATTTCGAGGGAGACCTCAACCGGCATCCAGTTTGAGCTGTATTGCTCAAGGCCGACGTAGAGAATGCCGTCGCGGATGAGCATGGCTGAAGGATAGGCCGAAACACCATCGTTGCGGAGCGTGGAAACGTCGATGCGCGAAATCTCGGTCATAGTGGTCGGGTTGAAGACGATTATCATGTCCAATGCTTGACATGCCACATACGCCTTTTCGGTGCTGTATTCGCAGACGACGGCGGCCGACGAGTTGGCGGGCAGCGACATTGCTCCCTTCAGTTCCAGTTCGTTGGCCTCGTTGAGCATGTAGCGTTTCAGTTTCAGCTCAGTGCCGCCGGTGTAGTCGGGGAAGACGTAGATGTTGCCGCTCTTGCACACGCAGGGGTAGGAGCCGAAGCCGAGTGGAATGGCGTTGCTGTTGTCGTAGTTGACACCGCCCTCAAACTCGCTGACGGCCTGCAGGTAGCCGCTGCCGGTGCTGCCGTCGGGGTTGGTCACTGTGGTCGAAAAGAGAATTTTTCCGGCCGATACGGTTTCGTTCGTGTTGTCATCATCGTCGCAGGCGGTAAAACAGGCAGCCGCAGCTGCAATCAGAAGTAAACTTTTGATTTCCATTTTTTTTATATATTTAATTGTGGGTTGAATTCATTTTCAAGAATTGGAGAACATCGGAAGTCATGAAATCTCAAGAATTGGAGAATCGGGAGAATTTTTCTGAATTGATGAGAATTTGAGAAGTTCTGGAGCCATGAAATCTCAAGAATTGGAGAATTGGGAGAATTTTTTCTTGAATCGCTGAGAATTTGGACAATACTTCAGCTGAAAAAAACTCGTTACACTCTTTTACACTCTGCGAGATTTTTTTTGAGTCGGCAGCTGAAGCTATCGTCCCTTTCACTCTCCTTCGAAGCCCTTGGATTAAGCCCTTAATTTATTCACTTCATCACGTAGCGCACTTTCACGCCGAAGTTTCTGCCCGGCAAGGGACGGTTTAGATCGGAATATACATTCTCGTCGGTCACGTTCTTCACCTTGACGGTGAAAGTCCACTTGTCGTGACAGATGCTGTGTTCGATGCCGAGGTCGAAGGTGAAAGCCTCTGGAATCTTGCGTTCCTGATACTTGCTCATCTCGAAGTCGTAGAAATATTCGCCGACGTACGATGCATCGGCCAAAAACCTGCTGTACTGCCCCTTGCCGCCGAAGACGTTCTCCTTGTGCAGTTCGAGGCCGAAGTTGGCCAGTCGGTAGGGGATGTTGGGCATCCGCTTGTTGTAGGTCGGGTTGGCGGCCGATGAACCGGTCTCGTGCTTGCGCTTGTCGCGCAGGTCCTGATAGGTGGCGTTGGCATAGACATAGAGGAACGATGTGACATCGGCCTTGACCTCCACTTCGACGCCTTTCGTATCGACCATGCCGAAATTCGCGTAGCGGGCCATGGTCGGAATCATGTCGGCCTGATAGCGTATCATGTTCTTCAGCCTGTTGTAGAAGTAGTTGGCCTCGGCCTCAATGAGTCCGAACTGGGTGAGCTTGTGGTAAAGCAGTCCGGCATTGTAGCCGATGCAGCGTTCGGGTTCGAGGTCGGTGCTGGGCAGTATGGAGTAGCCGTTGCCGGTCAGCTCCTCGGAGGTCGGGATGCGCACCTCGTTGCTGAATGAAGCCTTGGCCATGAGGTCGTCGGTGAACCTGTAGCGCACACTTTCGCTGCCGCCCCAATAGTTCTTCGTGAGGCTGATGGACCGCGGGTCGTTTATGTAGAGGTATTCGAGCACTTTGGTGTGCGAGGAGTAGCTGAAGTTCTTGACTGTCGTCGCGCTCATGAGCCGGTTGTCGAACAGCGAGAGGTCGTATGACAGACCAACAGTGAAACTGCCCATGCGGCTGTCGAAGTTGGCCTGATAGCCGAAACTCTTGTCCATCAGTTCGTTTTCCGGGTGCTGTGCCGTGTGGGTGGCATAGAGGTTGACGTTGAACGTGTTGTGCTTGTCCATCAGGTAGTTCAGGTTGACTTTAGCAATCAGGTCGTTCGTCACGTTGCGCGAGTCGCTGGCATATTTGCCCAGTTCGCCGCCGTATGGAGAGGCCGAAGGGTAGCGGTTGCCATCCCAGTCGTAGGTGTAGCTGGCGGTGTCGCACAATCCGAACACGCCGTAGGAGTAGGCCAGATCGCAGTCGAGGTCGAGCCCGTCGGCCAGAAAATTGTCGCGCTTCAGCGTGAGTGCCGTGATGCCCGAGATGCTGTGGTTGAATGCCTCGCGGATGTCGGTGTCGATGCCCTGAATTTCGGCGCGAGTGCCAGTGAATACGAGTTCGAGCTTCGCCTCGTCAAAATACCATTTTGTGGCTTTGAGGCTGCCGCCAACCATCATTTTCTTGAATTGGTCGTGATTGCGTGTAACCTCACGGTTGTCAAGGTTTTGCAGGCTCATCTTGTAATCGTTGTCGCTGTAGGTGAACACGCCGCCGATGCCGAACTGCAAGCCGCTCTTCCTGTTGGTCTGCTTGGCTGCCCAATTGAATTTGTGGGTGTTGAACGAGGCAATCTCATAGGCTGCATCCAGATAGACGGGCGGATATTCCTTGGTCACCACATTGACCGCACCGCCCAGTGCCGAGCCGCCGAAACGGTATGGCACGATGCCCTTATAGACCTCGATGCGCTCGATCATGTCGGTGTGGATGTCGTTGAGCGACATATAATCGGAGATTTGGCCGATTGCCGCCTCGTCGATATAAATGCCGATGCGCTTGCCTTCCAGTCCGCGCACCGAGATACGCGACGCGCTGCCCACGCCGCCGGTGTTGCGTATGGTGATGCCGGCCATGCGCGAAAGGGCATCGTTGATGCTCGATGTCGTGCCTTCCAGCTGACGTTTGCCCAGCACGGCGACGGGAATGGCCCCTTCACGCATCTGGCGGATTTCGTTGTGCGCCGTCACGACGACGGTTTCCAGTTCCTTGTCGTCCATGTGTGTCGTGTCTGTCGCGGTCTGTGCGGCTAATGGCATTGTCGTTGCCAGTGCCGGGAGCAGTACTATGTTTCTTTGTTTCATGTCAAATGTGTTTTAATACCTTTAATTGGATTGTTGTAACTTCCCATCTCCTCCCCTCGGGGAGGTCGGGAGGGGGGCGGTTTTCAGATTTTGATTTTTAGTGACAACCCATAATAGAACGACGGGATGTAGCTGCTGCCGTAGAGCGTCGTCTCGCTGTCGGTCTGTGAGGTGTGGACCTTGCGCGTCGAGTTCCAGAAGTTCGTCGCCTGGAACGACAGCGTCACGTGGTCGCCGATCTCCTTCGTCACGTTGATGTTGCCCGACAGGTAGGGCGACACGCGGTTCGCGGTGAAGTAGTAGTCGGTGTTCGACCGCAGCACCAGACGCATCAGCCGCTGGTAAAGCTCCGTGTCGCTCTCCTTGGCCGCGAGGAACGCCTCCTCAAACGGGATGAGCGTCGTGGGGTCGTCCCAAGTCGCGTAGTAGCGCGGATAAACAATCGCGTAGTGTCCGCTCAGGTCATTGCTACGCGAGCCGGTGTAGCTGTTTTCGCCGTCGGGGATGATGCCGTCCGACTGCAGGTTGCGCGAGTAGCGGCACAGCGTCGCCTCCAGCTTCACCGAGAGGATGAGCCGCACCACGGGGATGTGCGTCGTCACCGTCAGGTTGGAGTTCACGCGGCGCGTCAGCGAACCATTGGCCACCGTCGTGCTGCCCTCATAGTAGGCGATGTAGGGGAACGGCTGTCCGTCGGCCAATGTGAGCGACGAGCGCGACTGCATGAGCGTGTGTTCCGTGCCGTTGTAGAAGGCCGCGTTGCCGTCCCAGCGCACTTCGGTGTCGAGCCACGGGATGCGGGCGAAGTCAACCACCCATTCGATGCCCTGCCGCGTCGATGCCGAACCGTTCACCCACATCGTGTTGCCCTTGAAGGCGTGCCGCTCGGTGTAGGCGAGGGTCTCGTCGGCCGATGTTCCGGTGCGGTCGCTCACGGTGACGATGCCCGTCGTGGGGTCGATGCTGTACGAGCGGTTGGCCGATGCGATGGCCGACGATTCGAGTGCGGCCTGCGACGTGTAGCGGTAGGTGTAGGGCGTATAGACCGATGTCGCGATGTAGGGCCGATGCGTCACCGTGCGGTAGGCCGAAAGCGAGATTCTGGTGTGGCCGATGCGCCCCTCGACGCCCACTTCGGTCTGTGTGGCGTACTGCCAGCGGAGCGACGGGTTGTAGCGCGCGCTTGACGGGATGGTGTAGTAGGCGTAGAACGTGCGGCCGTCGGCCATCGTGCCCGGCGCGAAAGCCAGCTGGTCGGTGTAGCTCGTCGTTGGGTAGAGCACCGCCATCGACGGCAGCTTGACCGACTTGCCCCATCCGCCGTGCAGGTTGAGCATCGAGAGCCATCGGCCGTCATCGTCCCACAACCTGATGCGTCCGCTGATGCGCGGCGAGAGGGCATTGGCCGTACCGTAGGCCGAACCGTTCACGTGGGTCACGTCGGCGCGCAGTCCGGCGGTCAGTGTGGCTTTGGCCGATGATGCAAATTCGGCCGTGAGGTGCTCCTCGGCGTAGGCCGCAAGGCTGTGCAGCCAGGGCAGCGTGTCGTAGCGGGCGGCGCGCCAGGTGGGGGCGGTGCGCATGTCGTCGTAGGTCGTGCCGCGACCCTCGTTGCCCTCGGCGTGCCAGTCGATGCCGGCCTTCAGGCGGTGTCCGATGCCGTTCGGCAACCGTTTGGCCCAGAGGTACTTGAGGTGCATGGCGGCGTCGATGGGCTTGCTGTCGGTCGTGGCCGTGCGGTACCAGTAGCCGATGGGTCCGAGGATGATTGCGGCCGATGGGTCGGCGTCATATTCCGTGGCCACGTTGTAGCCCTCGTCCGTGGCGTGAATCTGTGCCTGCGACGATGCCGAACTGGTGTACGAACGCTCCTGCTGGCGTTGGTCGGCGGCTGAGGCATTGGCCGAAAACTCGACAGAAGTCGCGTAGCGGCGGTTCAGCTGCCATTGCAGACGCACGTTGCCGCGCACCACTCGGTCGCGTACCTTGCTGTAGGTATCGGCGTAGTAGTCGGGGTCGGCCTCGCTGTCGTAGCCGCCCACATTGGCCGTCAATCCGATGTTTATGGCCAATGGCATTTGCCCGCGCGTGCGACGTGAATAGTTGAGCGACAGTGCGTTGCGGTCGTAGCTCGTGTGCGGCGATGTGAGGTTGGAGAACGACTTGGCGCGTTCCAGGCTGAAGTTCAGCATCGAGCCGCTGTGCCGTCGGCCGTCGCCCAGATTCCAGCCCTTGCTCACGGCAACCAGCCGCGTGTGTGGCTTGACCGAGGCGTCGATGGTCCACGGCGTCTTGCCGCGTCGGGTGCGCACCTTGACGATGCCGTTCGAGAGGTCACCGTGTTCGACCGAGGGGATTCCGGTCACGATTTCGACCGACTCGACGTTGGCTGCGGCCACAGTGCGCGTGCTTGCTCCGTTGGGCGACGACATCTGCGCATTGGCCGAAAGCCTCACGCCGTCCACCTCGATGGCTGTGCCGAATGCTGTGTTGCCCATCTCGCCCGACCCCGCGCTGCGCAGGGCGATGCGGCTGTCGCTCATCAGGCTCACGTCGCCCGAAGTCTTGCCGCCCGGGAGCAGCGATGTCACATCGGCCACGTTGAGCATCTGCGTGTGTTCCTGCGCGTTACGGCCGATGACGTACGATGTCGTCTCGCTCGTCCGGCTCTGTCGTGCGGTGATGCTGACCTCGCTCAGTTTGAGGTTGTCTTCGGCCAATGCGATGCGCACACCGGTGGTGTCGGCCGCGAGGTTGAGCCGCACGGTCTGCGTCCTGTAGCCCACGATGCGCACCTCAAGTTCGACGTTGCCCGACGGCAATCCGTGTAGCGTGAAGTCGCCCTTCGCGTCGGTCAGAGCCCAAAGTCCGCTGGCCGCGTGGCTCACGGTCGATGATTCGAGCGGCTCGCCTTTGGCCGACGTCACCCGTCCGCTCACCGACACGGTCGAAGTGGCCCGGCATACGCCGTTCCAGAGCAGCAGGGACAAGAAAAAAAGGTAGCGATAAGTCATCGGACACAACCTTAACAACGTCATTTCTATCGGATTACGCTCTGTCTCTCGACATTTTTGAGCGATTTTGCGCTGCAAAGTTACGGCCTTTTCGCGGTGTTAGAAATACCATAATTTCGGTATTCTTGGGGTTATGGGCGATGTCCATCGGCCAAAAAAATACCCCGAAAGTCCAAATGACGGACCTCGGGGCGAAGTTTCATTTTACTTCAACAGACCAAAAATGAGTATGTCGTAAATGTTTTCACTTTTTATTGCTGCATTGCGCATGATGCCTTCTTGTGTAAAACCATTCTTAAGCAGGACGCGTTGGGATGCCAAATTGGGATGAAAGACATTGGCCGTAATACGATTGAGACCAAGCTCCTTTATGGCAATTTCACACACTTGTCCCACGGCTCGGCTCATCAGACCTCGATTCCAATAGTCACGCATTAACATGTAGCCCAATTCTCCGTCAAGCCTGTATATGTCGGCTTTTCGTTCAATGGAGATACTGCCAACAATTTTCCCGTCCACGACTATGGCACGGAAAGTTCCGTCAATGCCCTCGCTTTTGGTAACCATATTCAGCCACCAGTCTGCATTCTCGTCCGTATAAGGATTCGGTAACCTGTCGGACAGGAATGTCCGATCAACGGCATTGCATAATTCCGTCAGTCCTTCCTTGTCGGCCAATGACCATTTCCGTAATTCAACTTTCATAATGATAATGCCCGATTTTTCAGATTGGATTCAATGATAATCAAAGTATTGGAGTTAAATGCTTTATTAACACACTATATTTCTGAAGTCCGCACAGCATACCACTCGACAGACTACTCACTCCATGCTCTCCGCCTCTCCTCCCGCGCTGTGGGCAACGAACTGCGGCGCATATTGGCTCTGGATGGTGGCGATGCCGACGGCGAAGTGGCCGCTGTTGGTGACGTGACAGTCGTAGGTTGCGACGTGGCTGCCCTCGGCGAGGCGCGCGAAGTAGAGGCGCGTCTGGCTGTCCTTCGTCTCGAGGTAGTGGAAAGTGCCGTCCCAGCGGTAGCCCGAAGTCTGGTCAACGGGTTCGAGGAAGGCGGGGCGTTCGTCGGCCAATGTGAGGTATTCGAGTGCCTTGGTGCAGACGATGACGAGCCGCACCTGTACCCGTTGGCCGACGTGGAACTGCAACGAGCCATCGGCCGCAACGGGAGCTTTCGACCACGAGCCATCGGCCGCCTCGACCCAGAATTCCTTGCGGATGCGCAGTTCGTCGGTGGCATCGGCCGTGACGCTCTGCATCGGTGCCTCATATTGGTGGACGACGGCACCCCAGGCCGGATTCGGTGCGTTGTGGCCGATGCTGACTGTGCGCACGGTGTCGGCCAACGTGAGGCGGATGTCGCCCAATGCGGCGTGTTCGGGCTGCCACGAGAGCGGCGCGCCGTTCAGCCGGAGGTCAAGTCGCGTAGTGGTGTCGGAGGCCGAGCCGAGCCTGTCGTCGCCCGTACGCAAGAGCACGTAGATGGCGTGTGCGGCCATGCTCGATGTGCCCCAGTCGGAGGTCTGTTTTTCGAGCAGCAGCCACTGGCGGATGGCCTCGATGGAGCGCGCTTCGGCATCGGCCGCAACCTCGTTGAAGGCTTCGAGCACAGCCGCCGTGCAGGCCACCGGATGGAACCACGTGCCTTGGCCGATGCGTTCCCAGTACATTCCGCGCTGGGGCGTGACGACGGCCATCTGCCGCAGACTTTCCACGATGCGCCGGGCCTCGTCGGTGCGGCCGTTGCGGTTCAGGACAATGGCGGCCGATGCGCGGTCGGGCAGCGACAGTTCGCGCCACCTTTCGGCCAGGGCGTTCGTGGTTCGGCGGATGATGTCCGATGCGCGGCGTTCTGCATCGGCCGAGGCAAATCCGACCTTGCCGTCGAAGAGCTGGCGCGTGTAGGCATAGTCGGCAAATGTCAGATAATCAATCTTTTCGTTGCGTTTCTTCAAGTCTTGTTCGATGGCCGATGTCTCGCGGTCGATGAAGTGCAGCGCCGGACGGACGATGTCGAGCCACTTTTCGGCCGATGGCAGTGCACCGAGCTTGCAGAGTTCGCCGACGAGCTGGACGACCGTCGTCGTTGCCCACAGCGAAGCCTTGTCCGACGAGCCTTTTGCATCGCCGATCCAGAGGAAGCCGCCGTCGGCAGTCTGCATCGAGCGCAGTTTGTCGTACAGCTGGGCGAGGGCATCGGCATTGGCCACAGAATCAAGCAGTTGGCCGATGGCTGCGATGCGTCGTTCCTGCCACTCGGCGTCGGGCAGCCACGGCGAGGCCTGGAGCGTGCCGATGCGGAGGTCGGCGTTGCGGCGCAGGGCGGACATCTGCGGCAGGTCGGGCAGCGTGTCGATGAGGGTTGCGGCCAATGCGCGGGCGAAGAGCGAGTGGGCGAGACCCGTGCTCGTGACGGCATCGGCATTGGCCAACGACGGAAGCGCCGAGATGCAGTGCCACGTCGGATTGCTGCATGCCAGCAGCGTGCTACGTCGATTTTCGGCCGATGGACGGGTCACGTCGAGCGTCGTCGAAGTTTGTCCGCCGGCGAGGTAGAACGGCTGCGCCTCGGTGACGGGCGAAGTGGCTGGCAGGATGGGGATGCGCTGCTGTTCGCCGTCACCGTTGCCATCGGCCGCAACTGCCCTAACGCGGAATCCGACGTATGGGGCATTGGCCATAGCCCTACACTCGATGCCGACGGTCCGGGTGCCATGGGCGGCGATGTCCAACGTCTCGGTGCGGGTCGAGAGGATGGCCTCGGTGCGCGGGTCGAAGAGTTCGACGAGGGCGGTGACGTGGAGCGCAGAGTCGGTCGCGTTCTGCACATTGGCCAACAGCGTTGTCACGTCGCCCGTGCGGAGGAAGCGCGGCAGCGAGGGCTGCACCATGACGGGGCGTTGGGCGACGATTTCGCGGCGGAGCACATCGGCCGCAAGCGTCTTGGTGTAGGCCAACGCCTGTAAAATCCACGTAGCGTTCTCGTCCGGCAGGTCGAAGTCGAGCGAGAAGGTGCCGTCGTCGCCAGCCGTGAGCGTGGGCCGCCACAGGGCGACGTGGGTCTGCGTGGAGCGGACGGGGAGGGAGGAGAGGACCGAGTTGTCGCTTCTGTTTTGCACTGTCATGACGATTTCTTCCTCCTCTTCGACGACGGCGTCATTTTTGACGAGGGCCAATGATCCTGCTGCCACATTTTTCGCTGCGGTTCTTTTGCGATGACGACGGCTGTTGCCACCAATGTCTATGCCAGCAACGCGGCCTTGAAGTGCTTCGGAAATGTCTCCAAAATACGTGTACGACAGTCTGTCCATGACTTCGGGATATAGCACTGCGCATCGTGCAAGTGTAAATTGAGTGTACTTGAAGCTGATGCCGTCTATCGGATATTGCTCGCGGCAGTTTCCGATTATTCCTTTGTCGGAGTATCTTGCTGAATATAATCTTCTTGACGCATATCGTGGGGCAAAACTCCACTCGTTTGCCGCTAATGTTTCCAATGCCTTTTGATAGAGTTCCAGTATCATGCGTCCCTTGACGGGTTGGCCATTGGCATCGGCCAACTGGAAAGACCAATGTTGTCGGCTGCTGGGAATGACTTTGTCGCGGAATACTAAGGTTTTGAGCCGCACTACGTCCTTGTTCGGAGAGTTGAGTTCGATTTCGTTGTTCCATACGCATTGGCCGTCGATGCATGTGTAGAATTCAATGGTCAGCTTCTCGTCTATTCCCATCGGCATAGGCATTTCAAACCGATGTGTTCCGGCCGAATAATTCAGCCAACCTTCTTGCAGAATCTTTGCGCGAGAACTGGCGATATAATAAATGTGAAACGGCCTGTGACAACCCAACAGGATGCTCGCATTGCCTTGTTCGGTGACTGTCGGCATCTCGTGAGGCATCCACAGCCCTTGGTAGTTGTGGGGCGGCATCTCGTCCGATGCGCGGTAAATGGTAATGTCCTGCTTGATGCCGATGGCGTTCGCGTCGTCTTTGATGTCGGCCTTGAATATGTAGCATCCCGATGGCAGTGCGCGCCAGTCGAAGAGCGGTTCTTCTGATGAAAAGTTGCCCTCGGCCATTATTTCTTTTGTCTCTTTGTCGGCCAATGTGTAGTGGCATGTGGCCGATGTCTCATTGGGTCGCGTGCTGCTGAAACTGATGGGAAGCCGCAGCGGTGCATCGGTCGGAAGGCAGAATGTGTGTCCGTCCCGGTGGTCGGCCTCGGCAAAATTGATCCGGCGGCATTCAACCAGTTGTACCGTGCATGATGAGGACTGTGTTTCTCCGGCTTTGTCCGTACATTCGGCAGAAATGCGGGCATTGAGGAACCCGAACCGATCTTTTTTCGCCTTGTTCCAATTCTTTGGACAAGTGCACTCAAAATTACCTTGTTCATCGGTTTTGACGGAGAATTTGTGTTCTCCCAATGTCCTGTACAAAGCGTTCAATGTCCAGCTGCACCGTACCTCACAGTGTGCGACTGGCATTCCGCTGAAGGTCGATACCTTGCCGCGCACCACGGTTGCGCTGTCCTGTGACTGATGTGCCTTGGTCTCCGATAGGTCAATCTGGAAAGTGGGCGCCTTGTATTCGCTCACGGAGATTCCGCGGTGTGCGATGGTTTGAGGTAGGAAACCTTCGGTGCTTACCTCCAGCGAGAAGTAGCCGTTCATGCGGTCGGCTGGTATTTGGAAATCGGCTGAAACCTGACCCCATTCGTCGCTGCGCACAGTCTTTTCTTCAATCAGCTTGTGGTTTGAGTCGTAGAACTTGAATTTGCACTTGTTGCTCCACGGTTCGCGTTTTGTGGCCGATGCAGAGTAGAGCACTGCGCTGGCGTGTACGGTCTCGCCCGGGCGGTAGATGGCAAGGTCTGAAAAAATCTCGCCTGATGGAATATTCGTGTCGTTGTTTCCCTGGTAGAAGTGTATGTCGTAGATGCCACGTGTGAATTTGGCTGGGAGATATTTGTCATCGCCGTTGGTCAAACTGTATTCTATAAAATTTGTCTTTCCCAACGAGAAACAGCCTTCGCTGTTCGTTTTGACCAATTTGCAGTTCTTGATAAACCGGCCGTCGTCTCGGCTTGAATGGCGTCGGTTCAGATTGTACAGGATATCAACATCGGCCAAAGGATGGCCATCACTGGCGTCGATGGCAAAAAGTTGGACGTTTCCCTCCTTGATGATTTGGAAAGCGCGGATGTCCGACACGGTGAACGTCTCGGCTTCCCATTGTTGCAGGGATGTGCGTCTCGACCACTTTCCTCGTGGTGTCTGTATGGCTGTGCTGATAAGATAGACGCCGTAGGGCAGTGGTTTGAGCTTGAAATCAGTTCTCGTATCCCATGGGTCATCGCCGGGTTTGACGTTTAGTTCGACAATCTGTTCATCCACCAATTTCAATTGGTTCAGATGGATTTTTTTGTCTTCATCTTTGTCCGATGGCGCCTTTTCGGGAAATACCATTTCGTCGGGGAATCGATAAACGGATATTTTGCATCGGCCACTATTCCCAGAATAACTGCGCAGCGTTCCGGAAAGTCCCTGCTTCGAAGATATTAATTTCGGATACTGAACATCGACAGTGATTATGTCCCATTCGGCTATCTGGCTTTTCATGTAGGCGGTGAACGGCGAATGTGGAAACTTGGCAACATAGTTGCAGTATGCGTCATACCACTGTTCCTTTTCGGGAAAATTTTGTCTCTCCAGAAAGTAGATCAGACCGATTTCCTCACGATTGCTGTATCGGACGAAGATGGAATCTTGTGGCGTCCATTCCTGAGAGCCGCGTAGGGTGTGCTCGATGAATAGCGTAGGGAAAAGGTCGGTATCGTTTATGTGCTGTGAAAGCCACTTCTGTCCGATTTTTTCTCGTTCATCATCGGCCATCTCCTTGCTCCTGATTGTGGCCGATAGACGTTTGTAGACAAGAAAATCGTAGAGCAGAGGCAGGCATCGGCCACCCAAATTGTCTCCAGGTTTCATGATGCCATTGTATTGCTTGACGGGCTTCAAGAGCGCAGAGATATCTCCGTTCCCCATAGGGTCGATGGCGAAGTCAAGCAGAGCATTCTGCAGGCTGTCGCGTTTGTCCTGACTCCATAGTGATATATCGGCCGCAAGATCATCGCCTTGATTTTTGTATGGCAGATGTCCGATGAACTCGCTTTCGCAGTAGTAAAGTAGCGCCATGTAATCGGCCGAGAAATTGCCGGCCTGCATGACGGAATCAATGAGATTGAAGGCATTGGGCATTTCATGTGTTGAAACCATGAGACGTGCTTGCGCTATCTGCACCACGGCGCGCACGGCTGTCGCCTGGTCGCCATTGGCCAAAGCCTTGTCGAGTGCGGCCGATGCGTTGGCCTCGACCTCCTTCGGAAAGGCGAAGTCGGGTGTCTGGAACGAGTTGGTGTCGGCCAACAGGGACATCGGCCATAAAAATGACAAAAGGATGAGTGTGGAGAGGATGCGTTTCATGTGTGTGGGGAAAGGTAAAAAATCCCCCAAGCAGCGGATGTGTCGTAACTGCTTAGGGGAGTGGATCTTATCGGTTTGCGTACATGCTTTCGTAGTATTTTTCGTATTCGCCGCTCGTGATGTTGTCCATCCAATCTTGATGGTCGAGGTACCAGCGGATGGTCTTTTCGATGCCCTCCTCGAACTGGAGCGACGGTTCCCAGCCCAGTTCGCGTTGCAGCTTGGTCGAGTCAATCGCGTAGCGGGCATCGTGGCCCAGTCGGTCGGTGACGTAGGTGATGAGGTCGAGGTCTTCGCCCTCCTTGCGGCCCAGAATCCTATCGACCGTCTTGATGACCACCTTGATGATGTCGATGTTCTTCCACTCGTT
>JAEEGH010007405.1_pt1 | contig 26444 bp, 24 predicted proteins | sample 9134181 | NCBI WGS metagenome assembly JAEEGH01 (sample SAMN16246544, study PRJNA631951) | gut metagenome | biome: gut microbiome; feature: rumen; material: DP-attached | host: Bos | place: Iran: Karaj | collected 2018-10 | reverse complement strand
ACCATCGTCTTATAACCGTTGGCAAAAGTACGAAGAAATTTTGAAACCACCAAACAATTAACGTATTTTTTGATTTTCTCCACGGAGGGGTAAAAACTCCATTTTTTCTCCACGGAGGGGTAAAAACTCTTCTCCACGGAGGGGTAAAAACTCCATTTTTTCTCCACGGAGGGGTAAAAACTCTTCTCCACGGAGGGGTAAAAACTCCATTTTTTCTCCATGGAGGGGTAAAAACTCAATCTCAAAACGACTCTTAAATGCCCGTGTGGCCGTGCTTTGACCTCGCGCGCGCGCAATAAGGGTACTCTTTACTTGTAGGAGTTGAGAATAGGAGAGTACCAGTACTCTCCGCTTCCCTCTCTGGGAGGTGGTGGTTGGCTTCGCCCTATCGGCTATTGTGGGTATGTATGCTGGAACAGAAATGCAAACAAACCCTAAAAAGAGAAATACGATGTATTATTTTGAATACGAGAGTTCTTTGTCTTACGAGAGTTTTTATAGCATACGACTATTCTTTTCAGGGCAATCCTTGAAAAATCGAAGGTAAATTTTGATATATCGATAATTCTTCGTACCTTTGCCGCCAAGAAGTCTGCTATGACTAAAATCGAGAAAACGAACAGTACGAGTGGGCTCTTGCCTCCATCGGCAAACCCGATCCTTGGCAATGCATGTAGCGATACAGTGATAAATGCGCAGAAATGTCATTTTCTACACTTTTCCTACACTTTTTAAGAGCGACTGAATGAGTAACAAATTAAATATCACCTAATTACAAAGTTATCCCGATTCTCGGTCGGGGTACCAGACGAAAAAAGCCCGAATAACCAACGTTATCCGGACTTTTTTACTTTTTTATTTTTTACTTTTTAACACCTTTGCTTTTTCTTCAATTACAGGTTGGGATTGATTTTGCTCCACTCGCTGATGGGAGGAACGATGTTCAGCGTCACCAGCTCGTCGCGCATCTTGCACAGATGCTCGTAGCTCTGATCCAGCTTGGCGTTCTCTTCGGCAGTACCCTGGGGAACCTCGAACTTAGCACCCTCAGCAGTCATGGTGGTCTTCATGGCCATCATGATGTGGTCGTACTTGTCGGTCTTTACGTATGTTCCTACGGGGAAGCGGAAAGGCTCACCACCCATAGCGGCGCGAATCATCTCAACAGAGAGATAGCTGGGGCTCTGGAACGAGCTGCGTCCGCGAAGCTCGATAATCTTGGCACCACCCTTGGTGACGTCAATCTTCATCTGCTCCCACTCCTCAGCGGGGAATTCAGCAGTGCCAATGATGTCAGTCAGCTTGCGGCCGGCAACAACTACGTGGCTGCCAAATACGGCCATCTGCTCACCGTGTCCGCCATAAGTTGCGCAACCGGTGATCTGATTCTGCATCACACCAAACTTCTTGGCCAGAGCCGACTGCAGACGGGTGGTATCCAAACCAGCGAGGGTCGTTACCTGTCCGGGCTTCAAACCAGAATACAGCAGTGTTACCAGACCTGTGAGGTCAGCGGGGTTGAAGATAATCACCACGTGCTTCACATCGGGGCAGAACTTCTTGATGTTCTGGCCAAGCTCCTCAGCAATCTTACAGTTGCCGGCGAGCAGATCCTCACGGGTCATACCAGCCTTACGGGGAGCACCACCGGAAGAAATGATGTACTTAGCGTTCTTGAAAGCCTCTTCAGCATTGGTAGTAGCTACGATGTTCACATCGTCGAAACCACTCTGGCGCATCTCCTCGGCAACGCCTTCGGGAGAAAATACGTCGTACAGACAAATCTCGCTTGTCAGGCCCATCATCAGGGCAGTCTGAGCCATGTTTGAACCAATCATACCGGCGGCGCCGACGATGGTCAGTTTCTCGTTAGTTAAAAATGCCATAATCTTTTCTTTTTTATGATTTGTATCAATTGCATGCAAAGATACGAAATATTTCTCAAACTGCAAATGCCAGCCGATATTTTAAATATTATTTAAGAAGTAAGCCCCTTGCTTTGCAAACTCGACGTAGCAAAACGCAAAAATCACTTCTTGTAATACTTGCGGAACGTCGAGTAGTTGTCGCAGCGGGAGACGTAGGTGCTTGCCGGGCCGTTGGTACGTTCGTAGTCGACGAGGGCAGCCATTGCCTTATAGTGCCACGAGTTGGGCTGAGGAATGATGCGGTAGTTGGAAATGGAGGAATCCCACTCCGACTCAAACCACATGTCGGGGTTGAGTTCGGCGTACGACAAGGCAAACAGCACGCGCTCTTTCAGTTTCTTGTCGCTGGTGTTGACGGCCTTGCACAACAGCTTCACCGCCTGCTTGCTCAGGTCGGTCTCGTTGACGCGCACCTCGTCGGTAACGCTCTTGCCGTTACGCATGATAAACCAGCAGTCGCCCTTGAAACTGGCCTGAGCATAGCGTACTGCCAGATCGTAGCAGGCCTGCTCGTAGTCCTTGCCCTTCAGCAGGGGCAGCTGGCCTTCCAACTTTATCATCTCGTTGGCGAAGTCGATCTTCGGATTCGTCGTCATGTGCTGCTCCTCACCGGAATACTCAGCGCCAAACTTCAGCCACTGGCGCTTCATCCAGGGTTCCACGCGGAAACTGCGGTTGGCAGCATAGACGGCATAGCCCGCTTTGTTGTAGAACGATACTGGCACCTTCTGCAACCACTTGATGGCTTTTGCCCATTGGCAGATGCGCAGGTACTTGGTACCTACGAGGTCGTTCATCTTTACGGGGTCCATTTCGATACGTGCAGTCAGCATTCTGTCGAGCGGCGACGTATCGGGGCGATTCAGGTATTCGAGGAAGTGCTCCAGTCGGCTGACCTCCATCGTGTCCAACGCGACTTCGTATTCATAATCGCTCTGACTGAGGAATCCATACAATGCCTGCGAGGTCTTCTCACGCTGACTCTTGGCATACTTGTCGCCCAACACCTGATGAATGGTGCGGTTGAGAGCGCGCCCGAAGAAATCGTCCTTCTCTTTCATTTGGTCCATCCACTTCAGCTCGCCAGCTACATACTCGTCGAACTGGGCATTGACGGGTTTCTCGGACGCTGTGATATAGAGTCTCAGCACGCGGGCGGTAGACTTCATCCATTCGGTACCGTCGAGTGTAACCGCCTCGTTGATGTCCGTCAGCGCCTGCTTGCGGCTGTAGAACATAAACTCCAGCCACGCTTTGGCACTCATCCACATGGCAGGCACCTGACTCTTTCCGTCTTTCAGCACTTGCGCGCAAAGCTGAATCATCTGAAGAGCCTCCTGCTTGGTGATGTTGCGCACGAAGAGCTTGCCGAATCCATCACTGTCAGCGGCCTCCTGGGCATTATTGACGAAGTCCTGCAACAAGAAGGGCAGCACTGCCGAATTGGCATCGCGCTGGTATTCCTCGCGGATGGCCTGGTAGGAACGTTTCTTGTAGTACTGCGTCATCAGACTGTTCCAGTCGCCCATCTCGGCAAACAGCTGGCCGGCCTTTGCGCAGTTACCCGTCTTCAGCAGGGCACCGGCATAGATGTTCTTCATCATGTCCTTATAGACCGTCTCGATGAAGTTGACGGCCTTCTGTTCCCAGAACGTCACATTTTCAGCGTGGTTGCCCAGCAGCATGTTACAGCGCATAAACAGCAGGGCGTGCTGACTGCGCAGGCGCGACGACAGCTTGCTCTGGGCATACTGTCGGACGGTGGCAAGTGTCTGGTTGCGCTGGGCGAGTTCCTCCTTCGTGGGATAGTCCCATGTCTCGGCACTAACCGACGAGGCACACTCCAGGTATTTCTCCAGATTCGAAACGTAGCTGGCCATCAGCATGTCGCCCTTGCCCTCGGCAAACTTACGCACCTCGGCGGCATCGAACCAGTAGTATTCCTCCGTCTTTCCCAGATAAGCCTTCCAGTTGTTTCTGGTAATCTCGTTCACACGCGAGCTGAACTCCTCACTGTCGTAGACATGGAAGAGGTAGTAGTTGTGGGTATCTATCCACGCACAGGGGAATGCCGACAGGCAGCACATCAGCACGAGGCTAATGGCGATAAATCGATTCAAACGTTTCATGATTGTATCTGTTAATGTTTTCTTGATCTAAATGGTAAAGTAAAATGGTATGGCGCAAAGCGCTGCGATTCTTCTCGACAGCGGCCTTGACCTGCAGGATCTCGCTGACCTCTGCGACGTGCTCCACCCGGACACCGTGGATGTCGCGTTGCCACAGGAACACGGGATAGGCAGCAGCCAGCGGCAGGGGATAGTCCGCCAGATAGCGCAGATAGGGTTGCACGTCGCGCTGGTCCAAAATGGGGTTGCGCTCCTGGAATTTATCGGGGTGGCCCGTATTATAGAGCATCAGCACGCCGTAGTCGACGGATGGAGCGGGCATCGACAGCTGGTGCAGTCGGATAGTCGTCGACAGGCGCAGCTGGTGCTTTCTCGTCTCCTCGCGCACTTCGTCCAGAAAATGGTAGTAATTCTGCAGGCTGCGCACCGTATAGTCGCAGTCTATTTGTATCTCCCGCACGCTGGCGACATCGTTCGTCTCGTTCATTTGCACGATGCGGTCTACCAGTTTACGGGCCAGCCCTTCATGACGCTGGTGCATACAGTTTTCCGTAATGAAAACCGTAGGCACCAGTTCCAAGTCCTGAGGGACCTTTTCCGTAAAGGCTATCGTCGCGTTCGGCATGGGCTCCCCCGACTCGTCGGGCATCACATCGAAATAGCGGCAATACACCTTGTGAATATCGTATTTCGTGAGGAATGCACGTTCCGTCGAGTCCAGACGCCACTCCGTGCGCCAATAGTACACGGAGTTCTCGTCGTCCATGTGCTCTTTGTGCGTACATCCCACCCATAGGAGCAAGATCATGGGGACGGTTCTGATGATCCAATTTCCAAAGGAAATGGTATCACGCAGAACCGTCCCCGTGATCCGAACCGTCCCCATGCTCTTTGGCTTTGACTTTAGAAGTAGTAAGCCAATGCAATCTGCCAGGAGTTGGCCTTAGCATCGCCTTTGACAGTATCCCAAGTCTTGTCGACTGCTGATTTGAAATCAACCTCACCGGTCGTGCCCAGGGCGATGTTGTAGTTGGCAGACACCTGCAGATGGCTCATGATGGTGAAGCCCAGACCGACGTTGGCGCTGAAGTTTGAAGTCTTCAGTCTCCACTCGGCCATGTCGCTCCACAAATCCTTGGTCTTATCGCCAATATTGAATCCGACCTGTGGACCGGCAAAGATGAAGATGTTGGCCGATTCGCCCAGGCCAATCTCATAACGAAGATTGATGGGAATCTGGATGCTCTGTGACTTCAGCTTCTCGGTACTCTTGTCATTATCAGAGAAGCCAGTATAAACTTCAATGTCGCCTTCGCGCTGGTCGTAGAGTGCAGCACCGTCGAAAGCCAAACCGGGCACTAGTGGCAATCCCACCTTCACCGTCACACCGGCAAAGAAACCAGCCTTATTCTTGAACAGATCTTCCAGATTGCTTTTGTTAATCGACATATTGGTGAAGTTCAAACCACCCTTCACACCAAAGCTCACCTGAGCCTTTGACGGCATAGCGAAAGCCACAGCCATCACGATAAGCGTTAAAACTTTCTTCATAATTTTACTGTTTTAAAGTGATTGATTGATAATGTGCCGACAAAAGTAAGCATTTTCTATGAAATAACCAACAAATTGGCCAATTATTTTACGACCCCTACCAAACCTCCCCATGGGGAGGCTTCTTCCCCCTCGGGGGAGACAGAGGGGTTCAATGTCTCTCTCTGCGAACACTCATGCGCGACGAGCTTGACGACGAGCCACTGCTCTTCTTGGGCTTGCTCGACTTCACCTTTGCCGACGACGATTTCGATGATTTCGAACTGCCGCCCTTCGACTTCTTGGCGGCAGCCTTCAACTGCTTGGGGTCGAGTTTGGCAATAGAATCCAGCGAGTCCTTCTTATGCTTGTCGCCGAAGATATTCTCCTCGAAAGCCTTCAGCTCGGCTTCAATCTTCTTCTGCTCGGCGCTGAGCTTCGTGGTGTCGCCGTCGCAGATCTGTGCCAGCGTCTTGCCCAGCATGTTGTTGGTCTTATAAATCTTACCCTCGTAGCGGTTCAGTGTAAAATAGTCCTCCATCGACATCGTCGCGGCATTGTTCAGGTTCGACGTCATCACCGTCTGACGGCTCAGGAATGGCTCCAAATCGGTGTATTTCACCCAGAACAACGGATATTTCGAGGCCTCGCCGCCAAAGTCGTCCTCACGCATCATCACGGGACAGATGGCCTGTACCTTGCGGTGGAACGTCGAGTTGGCATCGTCGAAGTAGGCACTCTCCTTCAGGTAGTACATCTTCACCTCGGCCGACGGGATGTCGCTGTTGTCGACACGCACCTTGCCGTCACGCTCTTCATAGAATATGTGGAAGTTGTCGAGCAGCGTCTTCATCTGCACCTTCGCCGAGTCCGAGAATACCTCGTTGCCGTCCAGACGGTATTCGTAGACGGGCACATAGCCGTTCAAGGCCAGCTTAAACACATAGGTAAACAGGTTCAGCTGCTTGTCGATGGGCTCTACCGGGTAGTAGAGTCCCGCATTGGGATCGTCGTCGAGGTTCAGCTCGCGATAGATGTCGCGACGCCATACGACGTTCTCGGGCATATCGACGGCTGTGGGGAACGTCAGACGGGCACGCAGCGACATACCCTGACTCTGCGCTGCCGGCTGTTTCTGCTGTTGCTGCTCCTGCTGGGCCTTCTGCTGTTGCTGTCGACGAGCCTTCGGCTGAGCACTCACCGCTCCAGCCACCAGCGTTATCATCAATAAGAACAATACTCTCTTCATATCTTCTCTAAACTTTAAACTCTAAACTCTAAACTATTTCACAATGACCTCCATCGAGGCGTTCAACTTACGCGAGATGCCGTCGGGACCGATGGCGTTGACGCGCGAGATGTAGAATCGGCGGTTGCGCTGCAACTTGCGGAAGGCGTCCTTCTGGCGCGCCGAGAAATTCGAGCCCTCGCTGACCATCGGAACGGCATTACCCATATTGTCGAAGAACACCGTCTCGAAGCTCTGCACGCGGAAGGCAATGTCCAGAATACCATCGTCGATGGCTGCTCCGATGCCGTCGACATTCATCAGTTGCGACTTCGACAGTCCGCCGCCCTTGTATCGTATGGGGCTGCCGCTGTCGTCCTTCATGGCGATATACGGCGTGGGGTCGGGCAGTCGGCGCACACGGAACGTAAACTGTCCCATCTGCTGGGCGCGTCCCGTATTGGTCGACGTCACCGTGATGGTCACGTTCTGTCCCACAGCGCTGGGCCGTGCGATATATCGTCCGGGACCTACGGGCTGCAGCGTTCCACCGGTCATGGTGGCCTGCACCTTGTTCAGAGGTACGCCCGGCACACTGACGCTCAGCGGGTTGTTATAGCCCGCATAGAGCACGTTCATCAGGTCTGCCGACACCGTTGCCGACGGGTCTACCACCGTGTATTTCTGTTCGAAGTTGCGTTTAATCAGCTCACCGTTACCGTTCTCCACCTGTATGAAGCCCGACAGCGTGAAGTCGCCCGTGCGGCCGGTGACGGTCTCGTAGATGCCGTTCGGCAGGTTCACCTCCTTGCCGCCGATAAAAATCTGCGGCACCTGGGTGGTATCGACGGCGGCCATCACAATCTGCGCCGAGAACTTGTCGCCGCGCACGATGGTCTGCGAATTGGGAATGACGTAGGCGTTCAGCGCATTCACGCGGATATCCTTCACGTCGATGTTCGACACCAGCGTGTGCAGCACCATACCCTCGGCATAGCGCACGTCGTTCTGCAACTTGCTCAGCAGCGTCACGGCGGCAGCAGTAGGCATCGACTCGAACAGATACTCCTGCCAGTTCTTGCCCATCGCTTGGGCATCCTTGGGAATCTCCGTTGTCAGGTTCGACGCGATGGCCTTCTTCTGGTGATAGTCAGTACAGTATTTCAGCATCGCATTGCGGTAGTTGTTGATGGCGTCAAACAACTCCTTGCCCCTGCCGCGTCCCGGAGCCAGCATCACCTGTGTAGCTGCCTCCAAATCCTCCTTGTTGCGGATGTTTCTCACATCGCCGTCGGCACCGTCAGCCTCGCGGACGATGGCTTCCTTCAGCTCGTCGGCCAGGTTGTAGAGCTTGTTGCTCATCTCCTTCACCTGCTGCGATTTATCGTACCACTGCTTCACCTTCTGCGGATTCTTCTTCATCTGCACGGCAAAGTCGTCGTAGATGGCCAGATTCTCCTTCGTGGCATTGATGGTGGTACGCTTCAGACTTTCCTCCACGAGCGAGAAGCCGTTGAGCACCTCGTTAGAGACGTTCAACGCCAGCATAGCCATCAGTACGACGTACATCAGGTTGATCATCTTCTGACGTGGAGAAACGGGTCTTTTCTTGATTGCCATATTATTCTGTTTAAATATTTGCGCGGATCTGCATGGCCTCAATCATGCGGGCGTAGATCTTGTTCAGCTCTACAATCTGCTCGGCCATGTGACGTGTCTGGGCATTAATCTCGTCGATGGTGCTGATCTGGGCCGACGCACTCTTCAGCTGCATCTCGTAGACGCGGCTGATGCCGGTCAGCGTGCGGTTCAGGTTCTCCATCTCCTCCGAGTCGCGCGTCAGACGCTGGCTCTGCTCGGAAACCTGTTTCAGCATCTCCGACAGACGGTTCAGCTCGTCGATGTAGTTCGACGTAGCCTCCTTCAACTCTTCGCCCATGGGCTGTACCTCGGGTTGCGGGGCGACAACACCGCCGCCGACCACTCCGCCGCCAACGACGCCGCCACCGCCGAAGCTGATGGCACCGCCCTCGCTACCGGATGCTGAGCCTTCCCAGCGGGCTGCTTCATCGCCATTGCCTACAACACCGCCGACGACTCCACCACCACCGTTGATGATGACTGTTCCGCCTCCGGCAACACCACTGCCTGCCACTGCGGCAGCAGCATGCTCGCCGGCCAGCTGTTCCTCTTCGCCCACGTGGATGTCGAGGTCCATGCCGTCGGTAGTCTTGTCGAACGGACGGTCGAAGGCCGAAATGAAGAACACAAATACCTCAGTACCCATACCCAGGAACAGGAAGAAGTTAGCTCCCGGCAGGTGGGTCAGCTTGAAGAGTGTACCCAGAATCACAATCGAGGCACCCCAGCTGTATGCGTAGTTCAGGAACGTCTGTCCTGGCACGCTGTCCATCCACTTCTGCAAGCGGTAGACGATATTCAGTTTACTATATGTTGTCATATTCAGTTTAGAGTTTAAAGTTTAGAGTTTAGAGCTTAGAGTGTAGAGAAAACTACTTCTTTCCCTTCTTTACTTTAATTTTGTCACTGGTGGTATTGGCCAGCGAGCGCACACAACGGAATCCGATGTAGCTTCGGGGCTGGTTCTGATACTCATACGAACGCCACGCACTGCGGATGTAGCTCTCGGGGTCCTTCCACGAACCGCCTCTCACGCTCTTCTTCTTCAGCCGGTAGGGGTCCTCCTTGGCGGCATTGTACTTCAGCTGCGGGTTGATGTCGTTCATCGCATCCACACCGGCCTCGGTATAGATCGTGCTGCACCATTCGGCCACGTTGCCGGCCATGTCGTACAGGCCGTTCGAGTTCGACGAGTAGATGCCCACGCGGCTCGTAATCAGGTTGCCGTCCTTGGTGTAGTTACCGTTGTCGGGCTTGAAGTTGGCAAAGAAACAGCCGTTGCCGCTCACCACGTCCTCGTTCTCCCAGGGGAACTCCGTCTGGTCCTTGCCGCGGGCGGCATACTCCCATTCGGCCTCGGTCGGCAGACGGTAGCGCTGCACGAAGCGTGCTGCGGGACCCAGTCCGCGCAACAGGTATTCCGTACGCCAGGCGCAGAATGCGTTAGCCTGCTCCCACGTCACACCCACCACGGGATAGTCGTTGTAGGCGGCATTCGTGAAGTAGTAGCGCATGTAGCTCTCGTTCTCTGCGTTGGGGAAGTCGTTCACCCAGCATGTCGTGTCGGGATATATATTAACAATGTACGTGTTCAGGAAGTCCCACGCGCCGGTGTACTGGCGGTTGATGGTCTCGCGCACAATCTGACCTTCGTCGTTGATGTACGCCGTGTCCTTCGAAATCCAGATCTGCTCGTTCGGATTCGGACGGATGTCGGTGTTCAGCACGCGCTCCTCGAAGTTGGGGCGATACTTGCGCTTGGCGGCCTCCGTGTAGTCGTAAATCTCGTAGCGGTAGTTCATCTGGCGCCAGTCCAGCGACTTCTCGCCAGTCACGGGGTTGGTGACATACAGACTCTCGAAGGCACGCTGCTCGTCCTCGTTGGGCTTGCGGGGCAGCGCCTTCTTCCAGTTCAGATGAGGCGTTACGGGGTCGCCGTTCTTGTCTTCCTCAATCTTGTAGCTCTCGTCGCCGCCGTATGCGGGGTCGGCCAGACGCTCGCGCAGAATCGAGTCGCGCACGTAGTTCACAAACTGGCGGTACATCGAGTTCGTCACCTCGTACTCGTCCATCCAGAAACCCTCTACCGAGATGTCTCTTACCGGGGTCTGTTTGCCCCACAGCGAGTCCTTCTTCTCGATACCCATCTTCAGGTGACCGCGCTTAATCAGCGTCATACCATGAGGCGTCGGCTCCGTAAAGGCCCGACCGCTCATTCCTGTCACTTCACCACCCGATGCCGATAGCGACTTGCTGCCGAAACAACCTGTCATGCAGAGCATAGTGATAAGTGATAAGTGAAAAATGATAAGTACACGACTTATCTTCACCCATCCCGTCACTTGCTTCCGACAATTTCTATTCATCTTCATATATTATTATCTTTATCGTTTATCACTTATCACTTATCGTTTATCACTTATCACTTATCACTTATCACTTCTAAAGAATCCTCACACTCTGGTGCTTGTTGCGTCCCTTTTTCACCAGGTCCAGCTCCGTCTGGTAGCCCACAAACAGCTCGTGACTTCCGTGTTTGAAGCTCAGTGCCGACGTGTACGCCTCGTAGCTGTAGCCGATGCATACCCCGTGGAAGTTGCCGCCAATGAGTGCCGTCACCGAATTTGTCGGACTGTAGGCCACTCCGGCATACAGCATTCGCTTCTCGAAGCTGTACTTCACGCGGGTCGTCACATCCACTCTGTAGCCCACACCGTCGGTACGCGCTAACAGAGAGGGGTGTATTGTAATAAACGGATTATGTAGCCGAATATTGTATCCTGCGGTAAAATAATACGATCTTGCGACGTCAATTATTGATTTTTCGCCCAATTCTACCTCCGGTTCGGTGGCGTGAAGCACACTGACGCCGGCATACCAGTTGCGGTGTTGGTAGTACAATCCTGCTGCCAAATCCAGCGCCGTGCCCGTCACGTCGGTCTTCAGCAGATGGGGGTCTTCCTCGCGCAAATCCAGACCGCTGCCCTTGAATTTCTCGCTCAGCAAGCCCGCCTGCAGACCGATGCTCAGCGTACCGCCCAGCAACGGCAGCTTGTAGGCATACTGCGCCGTCAGCCGCTGGTGCTTGAATAGTCCGATGTCGTCGCTCATCAGCTGCACGCCCACTCCGTGATATCCGTTCAGGAAGTAGAACGGCATGTCGCCGGCCACGAACATCGTCTTTGGGTTGTTCTCGAATCCTGCCATCGACATGGCATAGGCGCCTGTCACGTTGATGAGCGATGTCTTGCCCACGGCGGCAGGGTTAAACGAAGGCTCCAACGCCCAGTAGTGAGCGAAGGAGACATCCTGCTGTGCTGAAACCCTTGTCAGCACTGTCAGCAGCATGCCAAGCAGCATCATTTTTCGTCCGAACACGTATTAAATAACGCAAAAACTCTCCGTTTATTGTATTTTTTTCGTAACTTCGCACCGAAAATCGTATATTAATAGGTAAAAACCCGTTTTTTGACCCAATTTTCAACGTTTTATTGCTTAATGTTTAAAGTTCAAAGTTCAATGAATAAAATAGAATCCCTGCGCCAGGAAATGCGCCGCGAACAGCTCTTTGCCTGTATTTTTCCTACCACCGACCCCCACAACAGCGAATACACTGCCGACCACTGGAAAGGCCGCGAGTGGATTAGTGGTTTCACGGGTTCCGCAGGCACGGCGGTAGTCACCCTCACCGCTGCCGCCCTATGGACCGATTCGCGCTATTTCATAGCCGCCGCCCAGCAACTCGAAGGCACCGAGTTCCAACTGATGCGCGAACGCATCGACGGCACCCCTACCATCGCCGAATGGCTCCACACTCAACACTCTCAACTCTCATCTCTAAACTCTAAACTCTCAACTGAAATCGCCATCGACGGCTCCTGCTGTACCACGAGTTCCATCGACACACTCATACAGGACCTTCGCCAGCATGGCGGACTCACCCTGCGCACCAACATCGATCTGCTGCAGCGCCTGTGGACCAACCGTCCGGCCATTCCCCAGGCGCCCGTCGTGCCGCAGCCCATCGAATATGCCGGCGAGGATGTCGCCTCGAAACTCACCCGCATCCGCCGTGCCCTGCGCCAAGTCCATGCCGACGGCATGCTCATGGCCTCGCTCGATGATATTGCCTGGACACTCAACCTGCGCGGCGCCGACGTCCATTGCAATCCCGTCTTCGTCAGCTTCCTGCTTATCTCTTCCCGCTCATCGACGCTTTTCGTCGATGAACGGAAGCTTACTCCTGCCGCCCGTCAGCAACTTCGCGAGGCCGGTGTCGACACCGCACCCTACACCGCCGTCAAGGAAGCCCTGCGCCAATATCCCGACTACAACATACTGGCCGACCCCGACGAAGTCAGCTACACCCTCATGCAAGCCATCAAAACCTGCAGAAAAACTGTCAATAGTCAGTTGTTAATTGTCAACTCTCCTTCCCCCGTTCCGGCCATGAAAGCCGTCAAGAACGATGCCGAACAGCGTGGCTTTCGGCAAGCCATGATTCGCGACGGTGTGGCCCTCGTGCGCTTCCTGCGCTGGCTGAAACCCGCCGTAGCCGCCGGTGGTCAGACCGAGACGAGCATCGACCGCCAGCTCACCGCCCTGCGCGCTGAGCAGCCCCTCTATCAGGGCCTCTCGTTCGACACCATTGCCGCCTATCAGGCCCACGGTGCCATCGTTCATTACGAGGCCACCCACGATACCGATGCACCCCTGCATCCCGAAGGTCTGCTGCTGCTCGACAGCGGCGCACAATACGTCGACGGCACCACCGACATCACCCGCACCATCGCCCTCGGACCCGTCACCGACCGCCAGCGCCACATCTACACCCTCGTGCTGAAAGGCCACATCCAGCTGCAGCTGCTCTGCTTCCCCGACGGAGCCAGCGGCACCCAGCTCGACGCCATCGCCCGTAGCCCCCTGTGGCGCGAAGGACTCAACTTCCTGCATGGCACCGGCCATGGGGTAGGAGCCTATCTGAACGTCCACGAAGGACCCCATCAGATTCGCATGGAGCATCGCCCTGCACCCCTGCATGCCGGCATGACCGTCACCGACGAGCCCGGCATCTACCTCGAAGGCCAGTTCGGCGTCCGCATCGAGAATGTGCTGCTCACCCAGCCTGCCCGTCAGACCGACTTCGGCCGTTTCCTCCGTTTCGAGACGCTCACCCTCTGTCCCATCGACACCGCGCCCCTCGACGTCGCCCTGCTCACCCCCGACGAGCGCCAGTGGCTCAACGACTACCACCAGATGGTCTACGATCGCCTCTCACCCCACCTCGACGGCCCCGACCGCGACTGGCTCCGCACTGCCACCCAGCCCCTCGGCTGATATAGGTCTATCGTGAAAAAATCGGGCCGACCCTAACAGTCAGCCCGAAATTTTCTCGCATTCACCATCTTTTTTCAGACGTCGCGTGATGAGCTTTACGTAGTAGTCCAGTCCGAAGATGCTGCCCACCAGCAGGAAGGCCTGCGCCACATACACCAGCAGTCCGTTCGACACGTCGTCAATCACCACCACTTGGTAAGCCACGAGTGCAATGCTGCTCACAATCAGCAGCACTGCACAAGAGTATTGAGAGATCAAAAAGCCCTGTTTCATAGCTTACATCATCATATAGGCGGTGGCTCCACCACTCAGCGCACCAATCAGCACATCGATGGCCCACCGTGCAATCTTAAGCCAAAAATTCAACTTCACATTCATGATTTTGATTAATTTTGAATTAGATTTTGATTAATTTTGAGGCCTTTAGGCCGACCCCAAAGTTCAAAAAGGAAAGCGCCCGAAGGCGCTAACCTTTTACGCTCCCGTGCCGAAGTCATCGTCGTCGTTGCCGCCGCCGCTGTCACCCGAACCGCTCTGCGAACCGCCACTCTGCGAACCGCTGTTGCCGGAGTTACCGCTGTTTCCGCTGTCGCCGGAACCGCTCTGCGAACTGCCGCCGGAGTTGCCTCCGTCGCCTCCGTGCGACTCCTTCCACTCAGCCACTGCGGTGGCGATGGGCTTCAGCGTCTGCACCTTCTTCTTCTTGCCGTCGATGGTTACCTCCTGGGTGTCCACAATGTTACGCAGCTCCAGCGAGCAGCGGTTCTTGAACTGCGGACCGCACAGGTTGTCCAGCTTGGTCGAATCGGGCAGGAATCGGATGTGAATGGCCTTCACGATGTCGTTCGGGTTCAGTCCTTCCATTGCTGCGATGTTCAACACTGCGGCATCCTTGGCCACCTCGGCGGTGGGGTAGAAGGTACCCAGACTTCCCAGCTGTACAGGCACGCCCTGCGCCACCAGTTCGGGCAGACAGTCGGTAATCTGGAGCAGCACGCCCTCGACGATCGAACGTCCGTAGATCGAGCCATGATCCACCATGTGCTGTGCGAAACCGCGCAACGAAAGGGTCTTCTGCGTGTCTACCTCAGGGTAGTACTTTCCGTACCCGGCGCTGCCCGAAATCTTGTTCTTTCTCAGGTTAATACCCAATGCAATCTTCTCTACTGCCATAGTTTTTCATAGATGTTTGTCTAAATGGTTTGTAAAGTTGTGTGTGTTAGCTTCGCCCTTCCAACATTGCAAGCAATCTTTTCCGGTTGAAGGTGCAAATTGTTCCCAATTGCACTGCAAAGTTACGAACTATTTTCCTTACTTCAAAATTTTCGCGCCCTATTCGCCGCGAAATCGCCACCAACCTCTCGGAGCCCCTTTATTTAAAGGCCTTCCGCGAGATGTGAATCATGGGGACTGGAACAATGATAGCAGCGAAGCGAAGATCAGAGTTCCTGTCCCCGGTGATTCGCATTCGGCAGAGCCGAAAAACCCCGGTGATTCGCATCCGGCTCAGCCGAAAACACCCCTGTGATTTGAATTATTCCCGGAATTATTTTGCACTTTGCAAAAAGTTTCGTACCTTCGCAGCCGAAAGTAAACATTAATCATCAATAAACAAAATGAAACCCAACCCAAAACGATTGTACGAGCGACCTCAGATGCAGGTTGTCGAGTTGAGGCAACAGGCCCCGCTGATTTGCACCAGTGGTAACGTGCAGGACTACACCGTAAATCCCTATTATGAAGAGTAACGAACCCACAAAATCGAAGAAGCAATGAAAAAGAGATTTTTACTTTTGAGCATGGTTGCCCTCGCATTGGTGGGTGTCATGACGACTGGCTGCTCTAGCGAGAACGATTTGACTGCTGAAAGCCAGGAAACAAAATTGGTTACGCTGACTACGACCATCAATATGGATGGGGGCGCACAGACACGTTCATTGGATGCTGCAGGTCATAAGACCTTCGCGGATGGTGACCAGATAGCCGTTATTTATAAGAACACGAGTGGCCAGACAAAGCCGGCAAGTGTTCAACTTGCCGCCAGCGACATCAGTGCCGATGGCAAGACAGCTACCATCAGCGTAACGATGAACGACCCTGCAGAGAATAGTCAGCTGCGACTGATTTATCCTGCCATCATGACAAAAACACCCATCGCAACTGATGCAACTATCAACGATGCCAACACCATCGACTATTACTACTTGCAACATAGCCAGAACGGCTATTTGGGTACACTTGGCGACGGTTTCGACCTCGCTGTGTATGACGGCACGATGAACGGCGACCAATTGCCTGCATCCATCACGCTGGAAAACAAGCTGGCTATCTGTGCCTTCACACTGAAGGATGACAAAGGTACTCCAGAAACTACTGACGACGAGGAGATCACCTCACATATCACGAACCTGACCGTCAACGACGGAACAGATACCTACACCATTGGCCGCTCAGTAGGTGTAGGCCCCCTTTATGTAGCGATGAAGCCTGTAACTGCAGCACTCACGTTTACTGCAACAGATGAGGACGGGCAACACTATACCAAGACATTGAGCAGCAAGTCTTTTGCAGCAAACAATATCTACCCAATCGGTATGAAAATGGTCAAGTCGTACAAGACCTATAGCACCCTGCCCGTAGGAACGCTGCTTAAGTTGGGCGACCAGATTGACTTGAGTACCAATGTACATATCAACAGCGTGCAATGGGTGGAAACAAGCAAGGCTCCCTTCACGCTGGTAAGGGCGAATGTTGTGGGCGAAACAGTGACTGAAGCAGCTGACGGCACACATTATGTGCTCAAGGATAAAGACGGCGGATTCCACCTGCAGGAGAACAACTTCCTTGTGTCAGAAGCCTCCGACGGTCTCTTTGTGGCCAGCTATAACCAACCTAACAACAGTTATGTCTGCTGTACGCACGTCAACCTGGCGGCAATTGATATCAGCAACTTGCCAACAGAAGGTTCTTATCCGAAATACTACACAGCCCACACCTACGACTTTCTGTACGGCACATTGGACGGGGACGTGAAACTCATAATCCCATCAGGCGCAGCTGTCTGGCTGGGCGGTATGACGCACCATGCAGGGCAATATGTCAGCGGCATCGAGTGCCAAGGCTCGGCCACCATCAATCTGGTGGAAGGTACCACCAACGACCTGACCCTAGGCAATGAATATGCTTATAACGGCATAGATATAAAACCAGGAACCCTCACCATTGACGGTACTGGCACACTTTTGGCCTCTGGAGGTGGAAATTATGCTGGTATCGGGGGTTATGGCAGCTACGCTCACATCGTTATCGACGGCGGAAACATCACAGCAACGGGTGGATATGGTGGTGCTGGTATAGGATCAGACCATGAATCTGGTTTTGGCAACATCACAATCAACGGCGGCAACGTGACAGCGACAGGCGGTAAGAACGCTGCCGGAATCGGCTGCGGATTCCATGGGGGTGGCACTAGTTCCTGTGGCAACATCACCTTCAATGGCGGTACGGTGGTCGTGAATGCCGGAGATGACGGCTGGGGCGTGGGTCTACAGATGGGGTCTATGGATAATTATTCCTGCGGCGATATCAAGTTTGTCGGCGGCAACGTGACCGTCAATGGCAACATCACAACAAAAAGTCCCCAACAAATATACGTCAACGGTGTGAGTCAAGGATATTATATCACCACCTCCGCCCAGAAGCCCTTCGTATATCCCATACCAGTTACGCCATAACCGCACCCATACAAAAACACCCCTATACTTTCAGGAGGCCCGAGCACACCGCCCGAGCCTCCCTTTTCATTTTGATTAATTTTCTGGCAAATTTTTTTGAAGCGAAGCGGATTTTGAGGAGTGAAACGACGACCCAATAATTAATTCCCGTTTGAAAATCCTTTACACATTTTTCGCCCGTATTTTCTTACTCCTACCTGAACCCTGAACCCTTAACCCTTAACCCTGAACCCGCTTCCTTTGGGGGCGGCGCTTAGTTCCGCTAAAAGGGCCGTTTACTTCCCAACGATTGCCCGTTTAGTCGGCTTCGATGAAATTCGGCGTTTTTGAGGGCATTTTAATCAGCAAGGCGTTACAGATAACAGATAACAGTTTTCTGAGACGTGCAAACTTGTTCGCCCGAAAAATGTTTACAAAAACTATTTACTATATAATATAATATATATATTATATATATAGTAACATTCTATTCTCCGCTTTTACCCTCTCCCCTAAAAAAACTGTTATCTGTTATCTGTAACGCTTATCCGAGGTTTTGACTGTGGGCAGAATGATGCCCTTCATCTTCCAAACTTCCAGTCTGTAATAGTGGTATATGGTCTCTTCAAGATTCTTGCCGAATGATTTGTCAATACGCTTTTTCATGATTTGGTGATCCTCGTCCAGCTTCAGTATCTCACCCCTCAGAAGCCGGTCACGACACCTATTCATAACATGACAAGGGACTGGTACCTGTCATATCTTGGTTTGGTGAACAACCTGGTGAACAACCTGGTGACCAAGCTAGTGACCAAGTTAGGGTACAAGCTGGGGTACAAGCTAGGGTACAAGCTGGTGAACAAGTTCAGCGTCTTGTAAACGTAATTAAGGAAGATGCATGTACGTTCTAACATGACAAGGGACTGGTGCACACGGGGGACAGTCCCCATGTGCGCAAGAACATGCTGCCGCTGAAACGGATTTCGTTTCTGGGGAATAGCGAATAAAGTCGCTTTGGGGGGTGCTGTCAGTTCTTGTTTAAAGACTATAAGAATAAAAAAATAGGTTAATTATTTGGAAGTTTCAGAAATTCTTCCTATCTCTGACCTTCGGTCGAAGATACTTTCGCTCGAAAAAGTTCAAATAAAATTTGGCTTTTTGCTCACTTATTCGTACTTTTGCAGTGTAAACACTGCGAGAACGGGCTGCGCCTCGGCAATTCAAGCGAGCTTGATTGCTCTCGGCTTGCACCGTCCGTGCCATCAGATATTCTACAACTAAAAAGATGAAGTTACGAAACGCAACACATAACTCGCTAATATACAGTAGGTGCTGCTGTGTACACAGTCGATAATAATTTAAACAAAACTATTGAATGTTATGAAGAAATTATTATTATTTTTAATGCTTCTAATACCAGTATGCATAAATGCCCAAACTGGAAGATGGGAGAGTTTATATGTTACAGCTGGTACCAATGTAAAATTTTGGCCATATACATATGATGAGAAGATGTTCTTGGTTATGGAGTTTACAAATCATGGTAATTGTTCTTTATCAGGTTGGCCTATTGTCAAATTTCTAATGAAGGATGGTAGTATAATGAAGTTAGAAGGTCCTGTGTCAAATAGTGAAACGAGTGGCGCTTCTTACAAAATTGGATATGCAATAATTAATTCTTCTTCAACTTCTTATTGTGTTGCAATGCCTATCACAAAAGAAGAAGTGGAAGAGTTTAAAAAGGGAGTTGAAGGGGTTTCCATTAATACTCTTCCTATAGTTTATAAACGAAGTAAATGGGCTGGAAAGAAATCTTTTGGTGAAGACCTCTACAATATTTTCCAGAAATTGAAGGATGATTTTGAGGAATAGGATTAATTGGGAAAATACTTTTTATAAAATAGGGACGGTTCTTCGACCTAAAAGTATGAAGTGTGGCTTAGCAATCCGCTGTGTACTTTAATAAAAAATCTATATGGTCGTATTCTTATACATAGTTATTGCTGTCGCCATTGGGGGTGCTTTTATCCTAAAATGCTGGTATAATACACCGGCCTACAAAGGTAAAGAAGGTGAGAACAGAGTTCACAACATCCTTATGCAATTACCCGATGATTATGTGATATTGGACGATGTAGTTCTTCGGACAAACAAAGGTACGACGCAAATAGATCATATTGTTGTTTCAAAATATGGAGTGTTCGCCATTGAAACCAAAAACTATCGAGGTGAGATATATGGTGATGACAATCGCAAAGAGTGGACGCAGATGATTGTTACTGATGTGACGTATGCGAAGAAATGGTGGAAGACTTATACTTACGTTACAAAGAACCACTTTTATAATCCTGTTAAGCAATCATTGGCTCATTCTATTGCCATCAAGAATATTTTATCGCAGTGGTCAGCTTTGAAGGTTATTCCTATTGTTGTCTTTACAGGCAGTGCTATGTTGAAGGATGTTACTTCCAACTATAGCGTAATATACGATTGTAATCTTTTGGAAACGATTCTTGGTTACAGGACAATATATCTTGCAGACACTGACGTTCAAAAAGTTGTTGAGGTTATTCTACATAATAATATCAGGGAATTTGTTGATGATGAATTGCATGTCAACAATATTTATGTATCCAAATCAGTGGCGGACAATAAGGTAGCTTTGGGTGTTTGTCCCCAATGCGGTGGCAATCTAATTATGCGCACAGGCAAGTATGGCACCTTTTATGGGTGTTCTAACTATCCGAAATGTAGGTTTACGACAAAATGATGTAACTTTTCCGAGTTTTCCATACTATAATAATAGGAACTGATAACGAAATAAAAACGAGATAAAAACGTTATTAAGATATGACGAAAGAAGAACTTTTGCAAAAACTGACGGAAATAGAATGGGACGACTTCGAGTGTAAAGCGGCCCAGGACAAGCTGCCTGAAGATGTGTGGGCAACTGTATCGGCTTTCTCGAATACATCGGGAGGCTGGATAGTCTTCGGCATTAATCAGAAAGGGAAACGGTTTGAGATTCAGGGAGTGAACAACGGGGAAAAGACGGAGTCGGACTTCTTGAACACGCTGCGCAACGGGCAGAAGTTTAACATGCGACTGTCGGCACAGCCAAAGAAATACAACTTCGACGGACGGCTGGTGCTGGCATTCTTCGTGCCATCGTCCATCGTCAAGCCCATCTACTTCGGTAGTCCTATCAATACTTATATTCGTACTGGTAGCGGCGACCGCAGGGCTACGGAGACGGAGGTGATGGCGATGATGCGCGACCAGGCGTTTGGCAGCAAGAGCGAGCAGGTGGTGGAAGGAACGAGCATCGACGACCTGAACAAGGGTTCGCTAGAGACATACAGGAACCGCATACGCAACGACAACCCGACGTTCCCCTATAAGGACTTGCCCGACGACCAGTTCTGCGAAAAGGTGGGCATCACGAAAGAAGGCAGGTTGACCATTGGCGGCATACTGATGCTGGGACAGCGCGATGTGGTGCAGCGACACGTCAGCAACTTCTGGATCGACTATCTGGAGATTCCTGGCAAGAGTCTGGCCGACGCACAGGTGCGCTACACTTTCAGAATGCAGGAGCAGGATAATATCTGGGAGTCGTATCAGATTATCCTGCAGCGGCTGCGCAACTATGTGGATGCGCCATACGAGGCTCGTCCCGACGGCGTGGGAGCGGAAGACGAGTCGCAGCTGTATGCGCTGAGAGAAGGTCTTACGAACTGTTGTGCCCATGCCGACTATTTCAGTCCGATGCACCCGACTATCCGCGTGTTCCAAGACCGCATTGAGTTGCAGAATCCGGGCCGGTTTATGTTCCCGCTGTCAGAACTGCGCACGCAGATACATTCTATTCCGCGCAATCCAAACATCATCAAGTTCTTCCGCTATGCCAAGTTGGGTGAGAATGCCGGCTATGGCATCGACAAGATGCTGGCATGGGAGCGACTGAGTAAAGGCAAGGTGGAATTCACTAGCGACCTGGTGTGCTCTACCATTACTTATTGGTTTGGGGAACAAGCTGGGGAACAAGCTATGGTACAAGCTAGTGGTACAGCTGGTGGTACAGTTAGTGGTACAGCTGGTGGTATAGTTGATGGTCCAGTTCAACTCCTGATAAACACAATTAGAGAAAGAGCCTTTAGTATTAGCGAACTTCAGAATAGACTAAAAATAAAGAGTCGTAGGTATATTCATGAATCTATGCTAACTCCTGCCATCGAAGGAGGTTACGTGCTCCGTGCATACCCCGACAAACCTAGTCACCCGAACCAGCGCTACTATCTTTCGGAAAAGGGACTGAAATTGGTGAAATGATAAAATGAACCTGTTAATTGGTTTTTGTGTGGATTAAAGGATTAACGCAATGTCAAGATTAAAGCATATACGGCAGTTGGTCTGGCTGGTGTCGACCATCAAGAAGGCGAAGCGCATCACGCTGAAGGACCTGAGCGATAAATGGGTCGATGAAGAGATTGCGGACGGCAATCCGCTGGCGCGGTCGTCGTTCAACCACTATCGTGACGACATCTATGACCTGTTCGGACTGGAAATGGAGTGCGACAATCAGTATCGCTACTATTTCCGCAATCCAAAAGTCATCGATGCCGAAACACTCAACAGTTGGCTGCTGTCGACGATGACGGTGCATGCGGTGCTCTCGGAATGCTCTTCCATCCGCGACCAGATTATGCTGGGACCGGTGATGGCCGGCGAGCAGTTTCTGCCCACGATTGTCGACGCGCTGAAATGTCGCCGCCGTCTACTCTTAGGTCATCAGAAGTTTGGTTACGAACCCACAGAACGGGTGGTTGATCCTTACGCGCTGAGGGTTTGGGACGGTCGCTGGTACCTGCTGGTAAGGACGGACGGCGTGTTCAAGAAATTCTCGCTGGACCGCATCCTCTCGCTCGAGATGACGAAGGAGCGTTTCGTGAAACAGAAGGGTTTCTCGGCGGAGGCCTTTTTTAAGGATTACATCGGTGTGCTAAACGACAACACTCCGCTGGCCCATGTTGTGCTGCGTGCTACGGGTGTGACGCCCGACTATCTGCGCACGAAGCTCCTGCACCACTCACAACGGGAACTGCAGCGTACGGACACGTATACCGACTTTTCGCTCGACCTGCGGCCCACGTCTGACTTCATCGGCGAGCTGTTGCGACATAAGAAGGGCATTCAGGTGCTGGAACCTGCCGACCTGCGCCAGCGGATGCGCGACGAGCTACAGGAAATGCTTAATTTATATTAAAGTTTTAAAGGTGTACCTGGGTTTTGGTACACCTCTTCTTATATCTTTGCGGCGTGAATCTTTATGTTTAACAAAAAAAGAAGCAAAGATGAAGTACAAAACTATTGTCGACAAGAACGAGAAAAGCCTATTGCAGATTATTCAGGCTGCAGAGAGTTTTAATGCCGGAGGTTTTCTGGAGAGCCTTCGTAAGCGCAACATGTCGCCCAGCGAGATCGACCAGTTGGACGACGAGGTGAGGGAACACCAGCTGAAGATGAACCGTGAGGTAAAGGCGCTGGTAAGGTTCTCGGAACACTTTCTGGACAGTTATGCCACTGAGAACAACCGTTGCTACGAAACCGCCGAACAACTGTTTAACCGCATTCGCAGCACCGTCTCCGCAGCCCGTAAGGTGTTGCGCAAGACCTGCCCACGCCGTATGCACCGTCAGCCGGAAGGCAAGGAGCGTCCGCTGTTCTTTCAGCGCTCCATGCTGACGGTAGGCACCCACACGGGCGACCTCTTCGGCGTCGAGTCGTTCGAGTTGTCGGTGCAGACACTCTATCACGACATGACCACCTTCTTCGTGACCGTCATCAACACGCTGGCCCTTTGCCACCGGATGATTGTGTCCGAGCGAGAGATCAGTCAGGATGCTGACCGATGCATGGAGATCTACAACGACACATGTGCCAAGCTGATGGACGAGGTGACGCAGATGTCGCGATGGCTGGAGTCGGTCAAGCAGTTGCCCGACAACGCCCTGCTGAAGCGCAAGCGCCAGGCCCGTTCGCCGAAAGCCTTCGCCCGCGAGAATTACCACCAGTATACCCCCGCCGAACTGAAGCAGATGCTGGTCGTGGAACTGGTGAAGCAAGGGCAGAACGACGGTCTGACCGACGAGGAGGCGCTGCTATGGCCCAACGACCACCAACAGGCGCTGCGCGTCAGACGCATCATACCGCTGTTCGACCAGTTGGGCGTTGAGGGCCTGAAGGGTAAGATGGACAGCGGTGTGGTCGTCGCGTTCCTGAAGTGGTGCAAGGTAGACTCGAAACTGGAAAAACGGCTCTACCAATACTTCTGCCAGGCGTACAATGCGAATGGCGGACAGCTGCAGATGCTGGGCTGGACATCGGTGTGCCAGGTGCGCAAGGACCGCCGCGATCAGCGCATCAGTGACGAAGAACTGGCCGACTCGTTCGAGCGCCGATTGGCCGTTGTCGCGTAAAACACGAAGAAAAAAAGCTGCTTCCTCTGTACGGAGCGCAAGTTTTAATGGATGGATTCCGAAAGGGTCCATCCATTTTTTTGTGCACTTTTGGCTCCGTATTATCCAAAGATTGGGGCAGGTTTGGATGGTCTGACGCGACTTCCATCCAAAGGTTGGCAACAGGTTATCCAAAGGTTGCCGAAAAGCATCCAGAGTGTTTGGATACAACGCCATAACTTCCGTAAAATCAATAATTTAGCTATCCATATGGTTTCGGGAAAATTCTTGTTTAGTATCAAAATTATTCTGACCTTTGCAGTGAAATCAGACAGGAACGGGTCTCGATAAACACCCAAGTACACTGGTTCGCACGAACATTATTTAATAACAAATAAAAGTTTTAAGATTATGGAGAAAGCAATTTTTTACAATCGGAACAATGAGTTAGTGAGATGTCAGTTTGCTGGCATGAACGAGAAGGGAAAACCCGAATGGTTGATTATTGAACAGGGCAAGCCGACAGTGACGCTGGCCGAGACCGAAAGGGAGAAGCAGCGCGATCAGCACTACCGGCTGCTTTGTCTGGAAGGCGAGGTGGTGGATGAGCAGACGCTGCTGACGATTCTGTGTTCCTTTATCCAAGGTGAGTTGAAGGGATATAATTCGTTCAATGAGGGCATCTACCATCTCGTGACGGCCATGGGCAAGCACCAGGTCGAGTGGAATAAGGAGAGAATCAGCCTGCGGTTCCGTATCAGCAAGGATTACGAACACAAGGGTAAGTACTACTTGTGTATTAGTCGGGGCTTTGGGGAAGACTACCTGGGTGTTGTGGATGCGATTGAGGACCTTGACAAGTTGCTGGAAGTGATAGAAGACTTCTGCTTTTTACTGGAGGATGAATTGCATATTGATAAGGTGTACAAAATTGTCGACATCAGCAGTGTTGATGAAAACCTTTTCAATGAGGATCGGCTCAGCAGGTTCGACAGAGTGATTAAGGATTAAGGAAATGGTGGAAAGTTCAAATAGCATCGAGGCAAGGTTCACGACGAACCAGCAGGGTATCCGGATTAAGGTGTGTTGCGCATCGTGTGAGCACCGGCGGCTGACGGACAAGCATCGCATCTGCAGGTATACCAAGCGGAGGGTTGAGTCGGGGCATGTTTGCCGCAGGTGGGAGATGAGCGAACTATTGAAGGATTTTAGAAATAATAAACATTTAGACATTTAGTAAAATTATGGTAAGAAGTGAAAGATTATTGGCGCAGATTATGGCGTCGGAGAGTTTGAGACTGGAGGCTTGCAAGAATCAGGCAGGCGTGTTGACAATCGGTTATGGGCATACGAAGGATGTGCGTCAGGGCGACAAGATTTCGCAGTACTGTGCGAAGGAGTTCCTGCTGCAAGACCTGAAACCCATCGAGGATGCCGTTACGGAACTGAATGTGGCGCGTACCGAGGGGCAGTTTGATGCACTGGTGTCGTTTGCATTCAATCAGGGCATCGATAAGCTGCTGGCATCGGCGCTGCTGAAGACCATCCGCGAAGGTGGCTCAAGGAACCAGATCAAGCGCGAGTTCAAGAAGTGGGTATGCTCTGGCGGTAAGAAAGACCGTGGGCTGGAGCTGCGCCGCGAGTGGGAAGTTAGACGATTCTTCGAATAATTAGTAATTAGGAATTAGTAATGAGTAATTATGATTTGTTTAAGCTCGGAACAGCATAATTCAAGATAGTTTTTTCCGTCATGAGTGTAATCACAATTACTAATTACTCATTACTCATTAATCATTAAGTATAAAACATTATGGAGACAAGAATTTTAAAGGTAGTGGCACAGAGCGAGCATGTGATGGTGCCGAGTAAGAAACAGGAAGGTGGTCAGTTGGCCAAGTGCTACATCCGCTTGAAAGAGCTGGGTGGCGACTTCGAGGATGAATATCAGGCGGTGATGTTCGGAAACCAGGCGCAATGTAAATACGCCGAGGGTTCCAAGGTTGCTGTGCGGCTGGAGTTCCGCACGCACGAAGCGAACGGCGCGTGGTATCAGGATGTAGTCGTAAGGGCCATAGAACCACTGGGGTAATTTCCCGCGGAAATCGCAGTATTTTTAACGAACACGAATTGCACGAATTAAACGAATTAATTTAGAACGCGAATTACCATTAATGACCCACGAATTATCATTAATCATTATATGAAAAATTATATGGGCAATTAGATGATAATTACATGTTAATAAAAAAACAATTTAAAATTTTAGAGTATGAGAAAGAACGAATGAGTAAGAAACAGAACATGGTGATGCTGTCGGCAGAGGTAGCAGTCACGAAGATGGAGAACGGGTTGCGTTATGTGCAGATTTTGCCGGAGAACCCACGTGTAGGAATGGTAGAGCCGTTTTGCGCTCGAGGTCGGGGACATATGCTGTCGAACGGCACCTTCGACTTCGTGCAGACGAAGCGCCACAGGTGCAA
>JAEEGH010007404.1_pt1 | contig 26454 bp, 21 predicted proteins | sample 9134181 | NCBI WGS metagenome assembly JAEEGH01 (sample SAMN16246544, study PRJNA631951) | gut metagenome | biome: gut microbiome; feature: rumen; material: DP-attached | host: Bos | place: Iran: Karaj | collected 2018-10 | reverse complement strand
ATGAAAACAACTTATCGAAACCGCAGGCTCGCCTGCTACACGTATTTTGTGCTTGTAATTATTTACGTTTGCCGCTACCGCGGCAGCACAAAATAAGTGTTTTCGTAAGTTGTTTTCACTCCTTCGCACCGTTTTTTTTGTAATGTTAGCAACTTTTCAAAACTCGACATTCGAGCAAAATAAAAAAAGCGGCCAGTCCCCTAATGAAGTGTGAAGTGCATCACTAAAGGACAGTCGCTTAATTATTTTTGTTAAACTTACTACATCAAATAATTACTGTCTGAATAGAATGTTTTCCTGCGCTTAAATCAACCTGCTTGCCTTCCATCACCAGAGCAAGATTTACATCCACATCACTCTTATTAAGAATTATGCAGATAAGACTTCCGTCTGGATTTTTAAAAGCAACACTTTCTACTTTATCCATACTTCTTCCACACCAGATTCGAACCGCACCCTTCTGAATGAACTGGGAGAAATGCCGGATATAATAGTAAGATTTGTGAATATCCACCTTATCATTTTTATAATCGCACATTACAGGAGCGTCACACAAATTGTTTACGTGATTTGGCCCCCCCTCTGAATCAAGAATAACATTCCAGTCAGTAAAACCAACTGTACCGTTATTAAAGTTGCCGATCATATCATGAGCATATCTTTCAGCACGACTTGTCTGACTTCCAGTCTTATCATTTGAATATTCAACACAGCCCTCAGAGAAAATCAATTCTTTGTCAGGGAAAAGACGATTTACTTCTGCAACAGATTCAAAGAAATCTCCGGCATACCAGTGGAAGGCGACTCCATCAATTGAAGCAAGTGCCTTATCTGTAGAAAGACTGCCGCATGCTCTCTGAACAAGGATTTCTTTATTGTGATCCCACACGTTAATCTTTACATCACCAAGTCCAGCCTTTACTAAAGCAGGTTTAAGATAATCGCAGGCAAAATCCCTTTCCTCTTCTGCAGAATAAATACAACTGTCCCAGCTTTGAACTGCAGCCGGCTCATTCTGAACAGTAAGTCTTTTAATTACAATTCCTTCCTCACGGTAAGCAAGCAGATATTTTACAAAAACATCTGCCCACATCTGATAGAACTCTTTCTTAAGATTTCCACCATGATTCATTTCGTTATTAGTTTTCATGAAAGCAGGAGGAGACCATGGGGATGCAAGAAATTCAATATCAGGATTTTTAGCAAGGGCTGCTTTTACAAAAGGAATAATGTATTTTTTATCCCTTTCAATTGAAAAAGATTTCAGTTCCTTGTCTTCAGGATTTTCCACATAGGCATAATTTCCCAGGGCAAAATCACAGCTCTGAATATGAAGACGACAGAAATTGTATGCAGAATTCTCCCTGCTGAAATAAAGGTCAATGAGTTTTTCCTGATTCTCTTTACTCATTTGAGACCAAACATAGGCAGAAGCTTCTGTTAACGCTCCACCTAAACCGATAATCTTCTGATATTCCATCTGAGGATTCAATCTGATTTGAACAGGTGCCCAGTCTGCAGCTTTTTGAAACTCCAGAGTATCAGAAACCAGATTATGATTTTCGTTAGTAATATATCTTTTCATAGTTCTTCCTTATACAAAAATTATGAATCATAATAGTTCATAACAACAGTATGAGGATTTCGGTTTGGTGTCTTTTGTTCTGTTATCAGAAGCTTGTAAAGAATATTAGGACTTTTCGTGAATCCGCTTCCATTCTCCAGGAGAGACGCCCGTACTTTCCTTAAAGGTTTTCATAAAGTACTTGGCATCCCCAAAGCCGGATCTTTCAGCAACTTCATAAATTTTATAGCAGCCCTTTTCCAGCAGCTTGCAGGCTTCGTCAATCCGGAGCTTTTTAAGGTACTCATTAAAATTAACCCCTGTATGTTCCTTGAATTTTTCAGAGAACCAGGTGTAATTTGTATCTACCTGATTGGCTACCATTGCCATATTAATATTCTTTGAATAATTTGAATGGATATAGTCCAGCGCTTCTTCAATATAAGGATATTCAACTGTATTCTGATGCAGCAGTTCCCTGAGATAAAGCATGTAATCCATAACCATATGTTTCCAGTCATCCAGATTTTTGAACTGCCATATATTGTCAATCATTATACTTTTCAATAAAAGATAACTGTCATTTGAACTATAGAATGAATATCTTGTTGAGAGATTTGCAGTAATTTTTTCGTAAAGATAGGCCAGACGAACAGCCTTTTCAGAATTCTTATAATCTGAAAAATCAAAAAGCTGATCAACTTCTTTCTGAATGTCTTCACTTTCAGCAACCATCAGGCGGGTAATGCAGCGTTCGTACTGATCGTCCTGGCGGGTAAAATCATTAATATCAGAATCATCAACAAAATAAAAAATATGATCCCGCGGATTAAAATAATATTCCAGCATGGCAATAAAGGCCTGTTTTTTCATGATTCTTACAGAAGTTACATTATCAAAAGCCATACTTACGCCAATAATAAGTGAATTAAGGGAAATATCTGTATCCAGGGCAAGTTTACCCTCTTTTGCAATAACCACGCAGAGATAATCCTTTTTGCTTTCCAGGGTGTAATATTCCACATCCACAAAAGCCCTTTCGATTTCTTTTTTGCAATTCGGGCCCATCACGCTTAAACAGTAAAGGCCATTTGGAAAATTCCAGCCGGCAACATCCACTTCACCGGAAACCCGGCCTTCATCAATAATGGATTTAAGAACTTTTTCGTTTCTCTGCTGAGTTTGATTTTTTACTTCAGAAATAACCTGCAGTACAGTGCTAACAAGTTCTTTTTTATCCAGAGGTTTTAAAATGTAACTGAGTGCCCCGCTTTGAATTGCAGCTTTTGCATACTTAAAATCATCGTAGCCGCTTAAAACGATTATTGCAGTTTTTTCTTTAAGGGCTGCAACTTTTTCCATCAATTCTACACCGTCCATAATCGGCATACGAATATCAGTTATGAGAACATTAGGCTTTTTTTCTACACAAAGTTCCAGGGCTTCCTGTCCATTTTTTGCTTCAAAAATTTCCATCTCAACATCTATATTATCCCGGAGAATTTTTGAAATTCCTGCCCTGATCAGTTTTTCATCATCAGCAATTACGATTGTTATCATGATTCACTCCTGACGTTTGGAACTGGTACACTAATAATAGTTCCTTCCCCCACTTTTGATTCAATCCTAACCTTGTAATCCTCTCCGTAAAAAACAGAAAGACGCTGCTGAATATTTTTAAGTCCAATACTTCCTGTTGAATCCCGCTCATATTGTGAATCCGCAAGATAGTTTTCAATCTTCTTAACGACTTCTTCTTCCATACCGCAGCCAAAATCTTCAACAGAAAGATAAATTCTGGATTTATCCGGGGACATTTCTGCAAAGATTTTTAATGTTGCATCCGCTTCAGTTGCTTCAATTGCATGAACAAAGGCGTTCTCGATTAAAGGCTGAAGGGTCATCTTTGGAATTTCAATATCCATATATTCTTCAGGAATATCGATTTCCAGAGTGATTTTATAATCGTTTCGAATATTTAAAATATATACATAAGAGCGAATATATTCAATTTCCTGATTAAGGGAAACTCGATGAACTCTCCATCTCAAACAATAGCGCATCATTTTGCCCAGAATCTGCAGACTTTCAGCAATTTCATCCTGGTCTGCAAGAACTGCCTGCATTCTGATTGTTTCCAGCACATTGTAAAGGAAATGGGCGTTTATTTGATTTTGCATGGCCTTCATCTCGGTGTCAGCAATAAGGCTCTGTTCCTTTTTTATCTGATCAATCTGCTCAGAAAGCTGTTTTGTCATTTCGTTAAAGGTTTCCTGACTTTGCCCGACTTCATCCAGACTGTTAACTGTAATTTTAGCAGTATAATCCCCCTGACGAACTTTCTGCATACCTTCAATAAGTGTATAAATTCCTGAAAGGAGATTATTTGTAATGAATCTGACGGCAAAAATCATAAGCCAGATAAAACCTACAATTCCAAGAACAATAAGAGAAAGGTCCATCCACAATTCTTTTGCCAGGTCACGGCCAAGATTCAGGTGGACCATATAAATATTCATTTGTGGAATATATTGCCAGGCTACAATCCGGTTCCAGGAATTAAGGGTTGATACCCCGGAAGTTTTTCCCGAATCCATTATAAGATTCTGAAGACTGCTTCTCTCCTTGTTTGTAAGAACATATCCCTGTGTATTTCTTTCAAAGGAAGAAATGTTTTCCAGTCTTTTGCTATCGTCAGAATAAGTAATTTCCTGCAGAACAAATTCATAGTTATCATCTTTTAATTCTGCATAGGCTAAAGGAAAAAAATCCTCCATTTTTACTGCAATCTGCATATAACAAATTAATTTGTGGTTTTTATATATTTCTCTGGTTCTACAGACAGAAGGCATTTTTGCCGCATTCTGATTGCCCAGGTAATCTGCGTGATAATTAAAGCTCCACTCTTTTTTGTCATTTTCCGTTAGACGTGAAGCCTGAAGGATGATTGGCCAGCGCTCAGGAATTGAAGGATCCAGAGCAAAAAGTCTCATTGAATAAAGGTAGGGAGTGATTTTTGCAGCCGACTCCATATAACGGCTTTCTTCCATAAGAATTGAAATTACTTCTTCCTCATCATAACTTTGGGGAGAAATAAAATACAGGCGGATTGTTTCGTTAGTTTTAATAAGAGTTTCCAGAAGATTAAAGGTTTCCATTTTTTCGTTAATCTGGGAAACACTTGCATTTAAAATATCTACTGCGGATTTACGGGAATTTTCAAGCTGGCGTTTCAGGCCGTTTACTGTAAAAAATACCAGTAAAATAAACAAAGGAATAATTACAATCAGGGTATTAACAAAAACAACTCTTTTGGAAAATTTCATAGTTATTATTATACACCATTTTAGACACAAAAAGACGGAGAACCAAATACATTGATTCTCCGCCCCGGCATTATATAATGATATTTTACAGGAGGTAAAAATTATTACATACCAAGCTTCTTCTTGTTGATGTTCATCAATTCAGTCTGAGCTGCGATTACCTTGTCATAACCATGAGCCTTCTTGTATTCGTTGAAATCAGCTACGAGCTTGTCGAAAGCAGCATCTGATTCTGCACGAATCAACTGTGGAAGAACTTTACCCCACTGGCGCTGGATTTCTTCAGCAGCAAGAGCTTCATCAGATCCAACTGGGAGTGTAAGACCATCGTATGCAGCATAAGAAACTACATATGGACGAGTCCAGAGCTGTGGCTGACCAAGAGATGGAGCATAATCAACTCCGAACTGTGCCTGCCATGCTGTATCCATCAACATCCAGTATGTGTACTGAACACCGATTTCTGTTTCCTGCTTGTTCTTGTCTTCAGAATCCATCTTCTTAACTTCTGGAGTAAGTGTTGGAACACCATTTTCCATTGTATAAGTTTCGTTAAGGATACCGAAGTTTGTATCCATCTGACCTTCTTCAGAAATCAGGTATGTAAGGAACTGAATAGCGCGTGCCTTATCCTTACAGTTCTTTGAAATCAAAGTGATTGTCCATCCTGCAATACCTGCACCAGCGAGCTTTGGATCGTCACCCTTTGAGTTCTTTGGACCATCAACTGCAATGTAGATAGAGTTTGGATCGTTAGCATAAAGTGCATTCTGTGCAGCCTGCATATCCCAGTTCTGATAAAGCATACAGAAGTAGCGGCCCTGTGCTGCCTTTTCTTCAATCTGTGAACGCTTGTCTACGAACATATCTGTAGAAATAAGACCCATTTCATGTGCCTTGCGGAAAGCTTTGAGCCATCTCAGGTATTCTGCATTTTCTGTAAGACCAAGATCAGCGTTAAGGAACTTACCATTTTCTTCTGGTATAATTGCCAGGAAGTGCATCAGGTAACCCTGGAGCTGTGTACAACCTGTATCACCGAATTCGTTTGTTCCGAATGGAATAAGTGGAGCGCCGTTTACTGTTGGGAACTTTTCCTTAGCAGCAGCGAGTGCAGCAACAAATCCCTCTGGAGTTGTCATATCTGGGCTTCCAAGAGCTTCATACATATCCTTGCGAACCAGGAATGTTTCGTTAGAAGTCAGCTTACCATTGAACTTAGCATAGTCTGTTGGTGTGTAAGATGCGTTAGGATAACCGTAAACGTGTCCATCATCCTGGCGGTACCATCCCAACTTGTCTGGGTTAGCTACCTGGAAGAAGTATGGATCATATTTTTCAGCGAGTTCATCGAGAGGTTCAACAAGACCTGAATCGATCATCATTGGAACCTGTCCTTCATACCATCCCAATGTGATTAAATCAGGAAGAGCATCACCAGCAATCATTGCATTGAGCTTTTCAGCTTCTGAACCAGCAGGTACGATAAAGTTAACATCTACACCAGTTTTTTCTGTGATGTACTTAGATACCTTTGAGTCACCCCAGTGACGAGCGAACCAGCTGAAGTTAATGTACCAGTCAAACTTAATTGGTTTGTCTGCATTTTTCTTCCATCCAGCTTCGTTCTTTGTACCTGCAACAGTTCCATTAGAACTGCTTCCAGAATTGTTACATCCAGTAAAGAACATACTGAAAGCCATTGCACCAAGTAATCCTAATACGACTACCTTTTTCATAAAATCCTCCTTAGATATATACACGAAAAAGTGCTTTTTAATTCCTTTATTTATCCCTTTATGGATCCAACCATAAAGCCCTTTACAAAGTATTTCTGCAGGAACGGATATACAACTACGATTGGAGCAGTTGTTACTACCATTGTTGCAAGTCTTACAGAAGTAGAACTAACCTGCTGAGCAGCTACACCAGCCGGCATTGCAACTACAGACTTTGAAGCAGAAGCACTGGCAACGATTCTGTAAAGATAAGTCTGAATTGGCTGCAGCTTTGCATTATTGATGTACATAACGCCTGAGAAATAATCATTCCAGTGACCTACTCCATTGAAGAGTGCAATTGTTGCAACTACAGGCATTGAAAGAGGCAGAATGATTCTTGTAAAGATTGTAAAATCATTTGCTCCGTCAAGCTTTGCTGATTCTTCAAGAGCAGGGGACATTTCCCTGAAGTAGCTCATGAAAATAATCATATTGTAAAAGTTGAAGAGTGATGGAATGATGTAAACCAGGAAGTTGTCATAAAGACCCATGTTCTTCAAAAGGATGAAGAATGGAATCAAACCACCATTAAAGAACATTGTGATTGTTCCAAAAATCAGATAGAACTTGTTTCCCCAGATATGCTTCTTTGAAAGTGCATATCCAACCATTGCTGTAAAGAAAACAGATGTAACTGTACCGATTAAAGTTCTCAGGATAGTTACCATGAAGGCATTCATGATTGTCTTATCCTGGAAAACCGTTCTATAACTTTCAAGACTGAATTTTCTTGAATACCAGTAAATTCCTCCACGCATTGCATCAGAAGAGTCATTGAAAGAAATAATAATTGTATACCAGACTGGATAAAGTGATATGAAACAAATCAAAAGCATGACGATTGTAACTACATAGTCGCCTGGTGAAAATCTATTAAATGCAGATTTCTTAGTCATTTTCAAATCTCCTTACAAAAACTCTTTTTAGAACAATGAAGTATTGTTCATCTTCTTGGTGATATTGTTTGTAATGAACAACAATATGAATGCAACTACTGATTTGAAAACACCAATTGCAGAAGCATAAGAGAATCTCATACTTCTCATAGCTGTATTAAATACATAGATATCAATTACATTAGAACGTTCAGTGTTCAGTGGATTCCACAATACGAAAATCTGATCAAAGTTAGAGTTCAACAGACCACCTACTGCAAGAATGAACATAATTGTGATTGTCGGCAGAATTGATGGAAGTGTAATTGACCAGATCTGTCTCCAGCGTGATGCACCGTCAACTCTTGCAGCTTCATACATTTCTGTATCAATTCCGGAAATTGCAGCCAGATAAATGATTGCAGACCATCCAAGTTCCTTCCACAAATCAGAAATAATGATGATTGGCCAGAAGTATTCAGGATAAGCCAGATAAGATTTTCCCTGTTCAATGGCTCCGACTTTCATAAGCAGATCGTTTAACAAACCGCTTTCTCCAAGCCATGTTGTAAGGATACCGCCCAAAACTACCCATGAAAGGAAGTGTGGAAGATAAGTTATAGTCTGAACGACTTTCTTAAACTTCTGATTTCTAACTTCATTTAATCCCAGGGCAAAAATAATTGGAAGCGGGAAGTTGATGATAAGCTTCAGGAGAGAAATACCCAGAGTGTTTCTCATTATGTTAAAAAATTCATCATCCTTGAAAAAGTTAATAAAGTGTTGAAATCCATGATTTGCAGCCCATGGACTCTTGAGAAATTCTCCAGAGAATAAAGGCATTGTAATTTTGTAGTTTTTCTTGAAAGCGATAAGGATACCGTACATTGGCAGATAGTTAAAAACTAACATCCATGCAACGCCCAGCAGTGCCATAATCTGAAGATACTTTTCGTTTTTCAGTCTAGCCCATAAAGTTTTCTTTCTTAAGGCTGTTTCTGGTAATTCACGTTTGCGCATTTCGCTTCTCCTTGCAATTATGAGTATATGTGCACCTTTCTTATAAAACTAGAATCAAAAATTTCAGAATGGTGTCATTTTTTCGGTTTAACTGATATAAAAATTGACTTCTATATGGTAGTAACTTATGGTGTAAACTGTAGATAAATCAGCAAACAATCAATTTATCTGCATCCACTTTTTATTTTTGAGAGGAATGGTTATGAAAAAATCTGTTAACGGTGTCTTCACTTTTCTTGAAGGACAGCCTGTCTACAAGATTGAAAATTATGATGCAATGGAAAACTTTTTCATGACAATCACATCTGCATCAGACATCTGGAACTTCTGCTGGTCTTACGGAGGACTTACAGCCGGCCGTGTAGATAGCAATCATGCAATCTTTCCATATTATACAGCAGACAAAGTTTCAGACGCTGCATCTTACACAGGACCTTACACCTGCGTAAAGGGTAAGAAAAACGGACAGACTTTCATCTGGGAACCTTTTTCAAGCTTTAACTGTTCTGCAAGCGTAAAAGCCATACAGGACAAGAAACTTGTAAGAAATATTTATAAAAACTATAACGGCAGCCGTGTATGGTTTGAAGAAATCAACAGCGAACTTGAACTTCTTTTCCGTTACAGCTGGACTTCATCAGAAAAATACGGAATTGTAAGAACCGTTCACGTAGAAAATCTTGGCAATGATAAAGTTGATTTGTCGATTCTTGATGGATGCCGCAATATTCTTCCAGCCTGCTGTACATCTGATTTCCAGAACAGCAATTCAGTTCTCCTGGACGCATACAAAAAAACTGACCTGGATGAAGAAAGCAATCTGGTTGAATTCTCAGTTTCATCTATTGTAAGTGATAAAGCTGAACCAAATGAAGGATTGTACGCAAACACCTGCTGGTTCTCTACAGCAGATAAAATTTCCCTGGACACAGAAGCGCCTTCAAAATTTGTAGAGGATGAAGCAATTGATTATTCAAATGTTTCAAAAGGAAAAAGATCATCTGTATATATCAATCCAAAATTCCAGCTGGATAAAAAAGAATCAAAAGACTGGATTCAGATTTTTGACACTTACCTCACCCTTACAAAAATTAAGGAACTTAAAAAATCAATCTCTGACAAAAAAGACACTGTAAATGATCTTTTAGCAGATATTGAAAAGGGTAATGAAACTCTGACAAATTATATTGCACAGGCTGACGGCATTCAGGACACCAGAAATAAAATGGCATGTCTTCACCATCAGCAGAACGTAATGTTCAATATTATGCGTGGTGGAATTTTTGTTGATGATGGAAAAATCGATCTTAAAGATTTCATTCTCTTCATTTCACAGCGCAATAAAGAACTTTCTAAAATTGCAAAGGAATATTTCTCACAGGTTTCTAATCAGGAACTTACTTATTCCGAACTTTCAGAACTTGTTGAAAAGACAAATATTCCTCAGTTCAAGAGATTGTTCCTGGAATACATGCCACTTACATTCTCAAGAAGACATGGTGACCCAAGCCGTCCATGGAACTCATTCAACATCAAACTTAAGGATAATAACGGAAACTCAATTCTTAATTACGAAGGAAACTGGCGTGATATTTTCCAGAACTGGGAAGCTCTTGCATACTCATATCCAATGTACATTAAAAATATGTGCGCTAAATTCTTAAACGCAATGACTATTGAAGGATTTAACCCATATAAGATTAACCGCCAGGGAATTGACTGGGAAATTCCTGATCCTACAAACCCATGGGCTCAGATTGGTTACTGGGGCGATCATCAGGTTATCTATTTTGAAAAACTTCTGGAATTCTATGACGCAACAAATCATAAATCACTCTTAAGTTCATTGAATGAAAAACTTTATACAAGTTCAAATGTTCCATACAGACTTAAATCTTATGAAGAAATTGTAAAGAATCCAAGAAGTACAATTATTTTCGACTGGGATTTAAGCAAACAGCTTGGTGCTTCTTCAAAAGAAAAAGGAAGCGATGCAAAACTTATTCTTGATGAAACCGGATCACCATATCTGGTAAGCTTTACTACAAAGATGCTGCAGATTGTTGTTGCAAAAGCAGCAAACTTTATTCCTGGCGGCGGAATCTGGCTTAACACTCAGCGTCCAGAATGGAATGATGCAAACAATGCTCTTGCAGGATACGGTCTTTCGATTGTTACACTTTGTTATCTCTACCGCTACATTAATTTCCTCATCAAGCTTTACAGCGAAACAGACCTTACAAGTGTAAGCATTCAGACAACTCTTGCAAACTGTCTCCAGAAACTGTACACACTTTACGCAAACTCTGAAGTAGAAGCATGTGCAAAATCTCCTTCAGCCCGCAAACATTTTGCAGATAAGGCCGGTCAGATTTTTGAACAGGAAAGAAACACCTACTATCAGTGCGGATATTCTGAAGGTGAAAAAGAAATCGAAACTAAAGAAATCGTAAAAATTCTTCAGACAATTCAGAAGCACGTTGAATACACTATCAAAATGAATAAACGTTCTGACGGACTTTATCATTCTTACAACACTGTAAAAATTTCTGACAAGGAAATGGTTGTTGAATATCTGCAGGAAATGCTTGAAGGCCAGGTTGCAGTTCTTTCTTCAACTTTGCTTAAGCCAAACGAAGCAATTGATGTCATGGAAGCTTTAAGAAAGAGCAGAATGTATGAAACAAGACAGATGTCTTACATGCTTTATCCAAATAAAGAACTCCCTGCTTTCCACAACAAGAACAATGTTCCTGCTCAGGAAGTAGAAAAGTTAAATTCAATTCTCAGCAGAACAGGAAACTTCTATCTGGAAAAAGATATAAACGGAAGCTACCATTTCAATCCTTCATTTAGAAACGCAAATGTCTTAAAAGATATTGCTGCTGAACAGGATGAAAATCTTAAACTCAGCGATGACGAATTGAAAAAGCTTCTGGAAGTTTACGAAAAAACTTTCAATCACCAGAGTTTTACAGGCCGCTCCGGTACTTTCTATGCATACGAAGGTCTTGGCAGCATTTACTGGCATATGGTTTCTAAACTCCTGCTGGCAGTTCAGGAAAATCTTTTTGCAGCAAAAGCACTGGGAGATAAAGATTCTGCAGAAAAACTTACACAGGCATACTACGATGTAAGAAGCGGACTGAGCTACAACAAAACTCCTGAACTGTACGGAGCATTCCCACAGGATCCATACAGCCATACACCAAATGGACAGGGAGCAAAACAGCCTGGAATGACAGGTCAGGTAAAAGAAGAAGTACTAACCCGCTGGGGTGAACTTGGCTTAAGCATTAAAGATGGTTCTGTAACATTTGATCCGGTTCTTCTTGAAGCAAATGAAATCAAGGAAGACAGCACCTTAACCTTTACCTGGTGTGGAGTTAAGGTTGAATACCTCTTTGGTCAAGGAGAAAACACAATTACAGTTGACGGTCAGAAACGTATTGGAAATCAGTTAACAGCTGAAGAAATCAAAAACATATTTGACCGCAACGGCAAAGTTAAAAAGATACAGCTAAGTTTTAGTCTGTGACCTTTATATAAACTCCTCTGATAATTTAAAAAACGTTTTTTCCCCTGCCCCAGTCGTTTAGTGGATTTTTCGGCTGCTCCGGCAGGGGGATTTTTTATTTGGAGCATAGCAGAGAAATGGAGCCAAAAAGCGGAACCTTGAATAGCGCGTTTTTTGCATAAGCAAAAATGGCCCCTTATAAATTCAATTGAAATAATATGAATAATTATGCTACAATTCCCCTATCTTTCGGGGTTGTAGCTCACCTGGCTAGAGCGCTACAATGGCATTGTAGAGGTAGTCGGTTCAAGTCCGATCAGCTCCAAATAAACCTAAACAAATAAAGCTGCCACTGTGAAAATAAAGTGACAGCTTTTTTTAAATTCAATCTTGAACCGACTACTGAGGCAGGCGCTTAAAAAATGCGAATACTTGGAGCATTTTTTAAGATAAGGCAGCATGGATGCTGCCGACGTCCTGCCGAGGCGGCTGCATGAGCGGACACGACGTCCGCGAAATGCAGCGAGGTTCAAGTCCGATCAGCTCCAAATAAACCTAAACAAATAAAGCTGCCACTGTGAAATTAAAGTGACAGCTTTTTTAATTTTAATCTTGAACCGACTACCGAGGCAGGCGCTTAAAAAATGCGAATACTTGGAGCACTTTTTTTTGATCACCTATCCCAGGCTGCAGAAAACTTTTCCATATATTCCTGATTATAATTTAATTCAATTCCCATGAGAATTAATTTTTGGTAATAATCATAATCGTAATCTTCATCTTTTTTAAGGCGGATTACTTCTTTAAACATTTCTTCTGAAAATGAGTAAAAGAGTGCGTTATAGGCGTGGAGCTCATCACTTGAACTGTTTGATAAAAAATTTACCATACCGTCACAATAATATGAATTCATAAAAGCCGGCGAAAGATTGAACTTTTTATTTCCATCTGCTGCAGTAAGGATAATGTGCCATTCGTCAACAATATCAATTCCTACAGTAAAGGCCCGAGATTCTTCATAAGTTTCATCTCCGTATGAGACTTTAAGTCTTGCCTTCATATCACCTTTTTCAACAATCGGAGTATATGTTCCGGCTCCTCCCCAGCCACTTTCCAGGCGACCTTCAAAATAACTGCCGTCTTTTTGAAAATCAAAAATAATCCTGTTTTCACACCAGGTAAAGCGTGAAAGAAAATTTCTTAAGTCTTCACTAGTCCAGCCAGCAGTTGAAAACTTTTTTGGTTCAGGAGTCAGATATCCGCCGAAAACCCATCCCCCCACATAAAATTCGTTTTTCACACTTTCATATGGGAGGAGAATCTTTACCCAGTTTGATTTTATTCCGTCAATTGTTGCTTCATCTCCAAGATTCAGAATTTTTACTTTCTGCCGGTCTGTGAGAAGGCCGATTTTTTTTGCAGACAAAGTCGAATCTGAACGAATTCTTAATCCTTCCGGAGAATTAACATAAGCAGAACTAATTAAATTGCCGTCTTTAAAAAAACGGGCATCCTGGGCTGACAAAGTTCCAATACAAATTGCAGCCAGAAAAAATAGAAATAATTTTTTCACTGAAGTTTCCTCCTCTTGTTAAAGAGTTTATGGTTCTCCTGAATACTGCTCAATTGCAGGAACAACTCCATTTTCACTTTCATAAGTAAGGTATACTGTTTTCAATTTACCATCGAACCAGTCAAGGGCAAGAACAGCTCCTTTAATTTTCATTTTATCTTCAGAATATAAAATTCCCAGATTGTAACTTTTAGGCTTTCCCTCTTCCATAACCCAGGCAAAAGTGTCCCGTCCGGCATAATCTGCCCTGCAAAGAACAAAATCATATTCCGCAAGAAGTTTTTTTATCTGCCCGGCGGAAGGAAATTCATCTGGAGGATTTTTCTGATCCGGCAAGGCATTTAGTACCAGTCCACGAATTTTATTTTCACCGGAAGCTTTACCTTTACCAGCCTGTGCAACACACAAATCAAGTTTTTCTTCGCTGCATTCCATTGTAGAAATTTCCAGCGTAGTTCCGTGTTTTGTCTGTGAAAAAACTGAATCACTTTCAGGATCAAAAACAATTGCATCGAATCCAGTTAAGAAGCGGGCTTCACTTCCGGCCATATCATGGAGGAGAATTTCCCCAGGATCAGAGGAAGATTTATAGCGGTCCCATTCCCAGTAAGTACGTATACCTTCATTAACTTTTCCGCTTCCTGTAAGCAGGATTGTCTGATTCAGCGAATGGGCATAATCAATCCGGTTAACTTTCTGCCCATTTTTTTCCGCAAGACTTTTAAATGATTCTTCATCCTTCAGACTGATTTGCTCCGGATTATAGAAAGCCCAGTACTGATGACTTGTAGAAACAATTTTATCCCCGGGAATAAAATCCGCAGTGGAAGTTTTGTGAATCATAATTCCTTTGTCAGAGCCCCGGAGTTTATTGTACTCGAAAATTGCAGTCATACATTCCCGACTGTCAATTTCAATGTGACGGGGATTTTCCATATTCTGAATTGTATGTTCCGTTACAGAATCATGAAGGCTTGTCCAAGCAGGAATCTGATAATGTGAAAAATCAATTGAACCAATCAGCAGGGCATCTTCCGGCAGCAAACGTGCCAGACAAGCAGCAAGCTTTTTGTAATCCTCGTATTCTTCATCCACAGAAAAACCTTTCAGCAGAACAGGAAGAATTTTTGTCTGAGGAAAATAATGTTTCAAAAATGGTGTGTGAATAAAAATGCCGTGTTCCTGCACCCAGAATTTATCCTGCAGAGAAATTTTGTTTTTCATTTCAGGCTGCTGTAATAAAAGAGAAAGCAAATCCTCATCAACAAAAAGTGGACCGTCCGGAGTTTTCCAGCAAGTATTTTTTGGAGCAACAATATTTTTCTTTCCCTGTTCAAAGTGATCTGTACAAAGAATAACTATAACAGAAGAATGATTGTTAATTTTAGAGATTGCTTTATAAAATGAATTGATTTGCTTTTCTGTAATATTATGATGGGGAATTACAATTGATGCAGGCATTTGCTGTGGAATCACAAAAGCATTTGAATTGCCGAAAATATGATTCCACATTGCTATGTCACCCTCATATAAGTACCCGGCCTGAGTTGTAATTTTTCTTCCGGAAATTTTACCAGAGGATTTTATGTTTTCCCCTGATAAATCTGCCCCGGAAGAAACACAAGAAGCCAGGGCACAAATAAGGATTAACGGAAAAAGAATTTTCCAGTTTTTCATTTAGTTTTTTTACCGCCCCACTCAACTACAGCAAAGCCACTGCGTTCTGCAGGAGTAAGAGTCTGCTCTTTAGTTTCGATTGCTTCATCAAGAGCCAGGTATTCAAAATAAACACGGATGATTGAATCTGGTTTTGGTGAAATAACGAGAGGCGCTTCACTGTTTATCTTATCCATTGAGTTGAATGTGATAAATGTGTAAGGCTTTTCTGATTTATTGATTTCTGGAATCCAGAACTCGTTGAAGTCAGCAATTTCCTTTTCGTTAAGTCCAAGGAATGTAAGCTTTTCTACAAAGAACTTTTCAAGTTCAGCAGTTTCAACAACAAAACCTTCACTTGTATCAACTTCACCTGTAAAGTCATTGCTTTCCCAGAAGAGGTATGGATATTCTTTTCCAGTCTTTTTATCTGTAAGTTTTCCATCAGGACTTGCAGATACCTTCCATCCATTTTTATATTCAGGGATTGATTCTGTTACACCACCCTTAGGACTAACTTTTACAGAAACAGTTGTTTTCTTCTGTGGATAAAGGTAGATTACCGGCTTACCCCTTTCATATCCGGAACCCTGGTGAATGTAAAGGGTCAAAGTAGAGTGCTTATAACTGCCATCCTTAAACTTTGCAATAAAGACATAGTAGTTTGAACCCCACTGCATATTATCCAGGGATTCAGAAGCATTGTAAGTAAAACTTGTAGAGCCGGCAGTATACTTTGACAGAGTAAAATCATCGATTCCTTTAGTTGCCTTAGAACCGTTAAGGATGTAGTCCCAGATTGAAGCTATGCTTGTACTGCTCCAGATACAGCGAACTGAAACACAGTCAGAAGTTACGGAACCAATAATATGCTGAATTCCCATAGTTTCATCATAAAGGTAAATACTTCCTGCTTCGTCTTCTAAAACATAATTGTTATCTCCCGACTGAAGTTTATTTACCTTGATTGAACTGTAAGATGCTGCAAAAATTGAAGAGGCTGTAAACAAAGCAGCGACAAAAAGTGTGATTATTTTCTTCATATAATCTCCTTAAAGAAAATCTATATTAAAAATAACTTTACGTTATTTTCTCTGCATTCATTATTTCCGAAATTACAAAATAATGTCAATCAAAGGGAACTATTGCAGAATTGTAATTTCTACACGACGGTTCTGCTTGCGTCCAGCCTCTGTATCGTTAGAAGCAACAGGAAGACTGCCGCCGTATCCCTTGCACAAAATCCGCTGACCATCAATTCCCCTTGCAATCAGGGCTGCTGCTATAGTATGTGCTCTTTCAAGGGAAAGTTCATACTCATTACTTTCATCCCCAGCCCGGGCAGTATGTCCTTCCACAAGGAACATTGTCTTTTCAGGGCACTGTTTAAGAAGTGCTGCAATTTTATCCAGACGCTTTTCTTCACCAGGGAGCAGTTCTGCAGAATCCGGCTTAAACTGAAGGTCATGGATTGAAAGCCTGGTTCCAGCCACAGTGCTTTCGTAAGTTACGCCGTTATCCTTTTCCAGCTGAACAAGGGCAGGTTTAATTTCTTCAGCATTTACTGCAGGAGGATATTCTGTAAAAAGAGAAATGCTACCTTTAAAGGTAACAGTGTTTCCGTTTGAGTATGTAAACATTTCTTCCACCCGGTCACTTACAAGAAGAGCTTTACCGCTGGACTTGCTTACATACATTGTTGCATCGTGAAATCCGCTGGCTTTTTTAAGTTCAGGGTCCCCATCAGGATCAGTATAAACTGCATCTCCCACCAGATGACCGTAGCGGGTTGCCCACTTTGCTGTAAGTTTAAAGCACTCTTCATCCCGGTATACAATATCTTCTACATAAGTATATTCAACCAGCATAGGAAGCTTTGTATAAATTCCTTTTTCCAGAGGATCTACAGAACGAACAGCTTCTGACTGCCAGCGGTCTCCCACAACAATTTGCTGTGAAGGAAAAGAAGGAAAGGCCCTGAAAGAAGGGAAGCCATTATCCTGAATCATGGAAAATTCCCCATCACTGGAAATTTTAAAACTTGCTTCAATAGCATCGTTTATTCCGCTGTTAACCGAAGCTCCGGCTCGCTTAGTTTTCTGCAGGACAAAAAAGTTACCCCTGTAAACAGAATCACCTTTTACAGTTTCAGGAACAATAAAAGATTTTACTTCCCGGCTCATTAAACCAATGTAACGGTTGTTATCATAACGGCGCAAATCAGTTCTTTCAGTAAAGACATAATTTTTGTCTCCCCGGTAAGCAATAGAATTTCCAGGCTGAACAGTTTGAGCGTAGGAATTAAAAACAAATATCACTAAAAATAAAAAGGGCAGATTTCTCTTCATGCTGCAATTTTAGCACAGAAAATCTGCCCTGTTCCTTAGAGTTTTCTAATATTATCAGATATAATTAATCAGATTTTACAAATCAATTTCAAGGTAAATTGGAGTGTGATCCTGACGCGGACCGGAATCAATCATTTCTGACTTGAGAATTTTATCCTTAATTCTGTCACTGACAATAAAATAATCAATACGCCAGCCCGAATTATTTATCTTGCTGGTCTTAATCCGCTGGCCCCACCAGGAATAAATGTCCTTTACATCCCCATGAACATAACGGAAGGAATCAACAAAACCACGGTTAAGCAGCCCCGTAAAATCTTCCCGCTCTTCATCTGTAAATCCTGCAGAAAAATGATTTGAAGCTGGATTTGCCAGGTCAATTTCCTTGTGAGCCACATTAAAATCTCCACAGGCAATTACCGCTTTTTGTTTATCCAGACTACTTAAATAATCTCCGTAACAAAGATCCCACTTCTGACGGTCAGCAAGTCTTTTAAGTCCGTCTCCTGAATTTGGAGTATAAACATTTACAAAATAAAATTTTTCTGTTTCCAGGGTAAGAAGGCGGCCTTCATCATCCATTGTATCCGGTGCACCAATTCTGGCTGCTTCTGAAGAAAGTTTCATTCCTTCCTTATACAGAATCATTGTACCGGCATAACCTTTTTTTGCTGGAGGAACTGAACTGACCCATTCCACCTGATAGCCCGGCAGATAATCCTTTAACAGTTCCAGATGCTTTTCAGAGGGACCTTCTGCAGGAAGTTTGGTCTCCTGAATTGCAATTAAATCAGCATCATATCCCCTGATTGTATGAAGTACCTGTTGAGACAAAAGAGCCCTGTCTGAAGTTGATGTAAGGGCTGCATTCAAAGAATCAATATTCCACGAAATTAACTTTGTCATAATTTTTCCTTACATAGTCTTTATGATTTCCAGAAGACGGTCAACATCTTCCCTTGTAGTTGCCCAGCTTGTACAGAAGCGGATAACTGTGTGTTCATCATCATATTTTTCCATATAACCGTACTGAACTTTTTTTGCCAGTTCTTCAAGTTTAGAATTTTCAATGATGAAGAAAACCTGATTTGTAGGAGATTTAAAGTAAAGTCTGTAACCGGCAGAAACCAGTGCCTGCTGAATTTCTTCTGCATAGGCATCAGCATTTTTTCCGATTTCAAAATACAGATTGTTCTTAAACAATTCCGTGAACTGAACTCCATTAATCCGGCCTTTTGCCATCAGTGCACCGTGCTGTTTAATCTGAGTTTCAATATGAGGAATTAAATCCGGATTCGGCAGCACAAGTGCTTCTCCAAAAAGAGTTCCGCATTTTGTACCACCAATATAGAAAACATCCGCAAGTTCTGCTAAATCCTCCAGGGAAATATCATTTGAAGTACTCCCCAGTGCATAGGCAAGACGAGCACCGTCCACATAAAGAGGCAGCCTGTTTTTCCGGCAAACCTTAGAAAGTTCAGTAAGCTCTTTTTTTGAATACATTGTTCCCAGTTCAGTAGGCTGAGAAATATATACCATTCCAGGTTCAACCATATGGGGCCAGTTTCCATCCTGATAAAAATCCCTCACAAAAGATTCCAGAACTTCTGCAGTAAGCTTTCCATCCACACCTTTAACAGTCAGCACTTTATGACCTGTATATTCCACAGCACCAGCTTCATGAACCCCAACATGACCTGAATCAACTGAAACAACTCCCTGCCACTTTTTCAGAACGCAATCAATTACAGTTGCATTTGTCTGAGTTCCACCAGTTAAAAATCGAACCTCAGCTTTTGGGCAGCCACAGGCCTTTCTAATAAGATCAGCCGCCTCTGCAGTAAAAGAATCGTGACCGTACCCCTGACTGTGCAGCATATTTGTTTCTGCAAGCTTTTTAATGATAGCCGGATGGGCTCCTTCCATATAATCAGATGTGAATGCTAAAGCTTCCTCTGCCATTGTGAACTCCTATACACTTTCGTTTTCCACAGAATATAGATTTTTTTATAAATTTGCTACTTTTAAAAATTATTGATAATAGTACTTATTACTATTTACAAAATAAAATTAGTATGTTAGTCTTTTCTCAAGAGGTTACAAATGGTACAAAGCCGCAATTCCTCACAGAGAACATTAATCTTAAATTTAATGGAAGGAAATAAATCTCATCCCACTGCTGATGATATTTACGAAGCAGCAAGAAAGATTGATCCCCATATCAGCAGAGGAACAGTTTACAGAAATCTCAACCTTTTAGCAGAAAATGGTAGTATACTTAGAATAGAAGTTCCGGACGGAGCAGATCATTTTGACAGCACCCTTGAAGATCACGTTCACTTCTATTGCAGAAAATGTAACCGGGTAACAGATACAAAGGTTCTAAATATAGAAACAATTCTGGAAACTCAAAAGCAGCTGGAAAAAATGGGTTATACATCAATTAAACACACAATTCTTTTTGAAGGCATTTGTCCGGACTGTTCAAAACAATAAGTTCTTAATATGTATTACATGGCTGTTGTAAGGAGGATAGCATGAAAATAAGTTTTTACAAGTGTAAAAAATGTGGAAAAGTCGTAGCAATGTTAAAGGGCTCACCTTGTGACACAATGTGCTGCGGAGAAGCAATGACAGAACTCACTGCAAACACAACTGATGCTGCTGTTGAAAAGCACGTTCCAGTAGTTACAGTAAATGGAAACACAGTTGAAGTAAATGTTGGCTCTGTTACCCATCCAATGGAAGAAAAACACTTCATTGAATGGATTGCCCTGGAAACAAAAAACGGAAACCAGCTTAAGTACCTTAAACCAGGTGACGCACCAAAAGCAGTTTTCGCTTTAACTGATGGGGATGAAGTTGTAAGAGCTTACGCATATTGTAACCTTCACGGTCTCTGGGCTGATAAATAATCTCTTGCATAGAATTGAATAGGAGCAAGGAATGAACAATAAAGCACTTTACAATTTATCTTACGGAGTATTTGTTCTCGGTGCAAAAAATGGTGATAAGGTTAACGCCTGTATTACCAATACCTGTATGCAGGTTGCCTCTGACCCTATCAGAATTGCAATATCAGTTTTGAATCAGAACTTTACATGTGATTTAATCAAGAAAACAGGATTCTTCAGTCTTTCAGTACTGGACTCTTCCTGCACATTTGATTTAATCAAACACTTTGGATATCAGAGCGGTAAAAATGTTAACAAGTTTGAAAACTATGAGTATAAGACCGATGAAAACGGCTGCCCATATATTCTTTCCAACTGCTGTTCACTTTTAAGCTGCAAGGTAGTATCAAAGGAAGATTTAGGTACACACACGCTTTTTGTTGCTGAAATTCAGAATATGGAAGGGATGAGTGACCTGCCTCCCCTTACCTACGCTGATTATCAGAACAAAATTAAACCAAAGGTTAACGTAGACAAGGAAAAGAAGATCATCGGATGGAGATGTAAAATTTGCGGCTATGAATATGAAGGTGCAGAACTACCAGATGATTTTGAATGCCCACTCTGCGGACATCCTAAAGAAGATTTTGAACCAATCTACGAATCATAATTTATTTAAGGAGAATTATTATGGCAAATAAATACACAGGAACACAGACAGAAAAAAATTTACAGACAGCTTTTGCAGGTGAAAGCCAGGCAAGAAACAAGTACACATATTTTGCATCTGTTGCAAAAAAAGAAGGCTTCGAACAGATTTCAGCAATCTTCCTTAAAACTGCTGAAAATGAAAAGGAACATGCAAAACTCTGGTTCAAGGAACTGGAAGGAATTGGCGACACAAAGGCAAATCTTGCAGCCGCAGCTGACGGAGAAAACTACGAATGGACAGACATGTACGAAGAGTTTGCAAAAACAGCAGAAGCTGAAGGATTTAAAGCCCTCGCTGCAAAATTCCGTGCAGTTGGAGCAATTGAAAAGCACCACGAAGAACGTTACCGCGCCCTTCTTAAGAATGTTGAAATGCAGCAGGTATTTGAAAAGAGCGAAGTAAAAGTCTGGGAATGCCGTAACTGTGGACACATTGTTGTAGGTACAAAGGCTCCTGAAGCATGTCCAGTTTGTGCACATCCAAAGAGTTTCTTTGAAGTTTCAGAAAACAATTTCTAATCAATATTATTACTACTTTAAGGCGGTTCTTCCACAAGAGGGGCCGCCTTTTTTTTCTCTGTAGATATAGAAGTTAAAGGAAAAGGCATGATGACAAGTTATTATCTTTAAGGTGTGAATATTCGAAATAAACATTTCCAACTTCATGCTGCTTAAAAAGATTCAGCAAATATTTTGCCTGCTCCTTTTGCCCCTCACTGGCATTTGGATAACATCCCCATTCACCAATTATCGCAGGAACATTTATCTCTTCTGCATGTCTGAGGATGTTTCCAAATATAAAATCAACCCGTTCAACTCCTCCCTGACTATAGGCCTCCGTATCAACAAGAATATCGTAACCATGGGGAACATAAATTTGATTTTCAATAACCCGGCCATCTTCATAACAGGCAGGTCTTACAACAGAAGGGACTCCTGCATTTGCAAAATAATTTGCCTCAAACATAAAAATAATTTCTTTATCAACACTGCGGATTAACTCTGCGGCTTCATCATAAAAAGGATTAAGAATCTCTTCTTCAAACTTTGAAGTGATTTTATAAATATCCTTAATCAAAGCTGCAATTTTTTTATCATCGCTGAGCGCCTCTAAATTTCCATCAGCCATAAATGCAGCAAATTTTTCTCCAGCAGCAGCTCCTGCACTTCCAGGGAAAGGTTCATTCATAATATCCAGGCCTACAACATAAGGATTATCTTTATACCTTTCTGCCAAATATTTTAAAAGCTGAATGTAATGAGTGCGGATTCCAGTACCATCCACTGCCCGAGTATTGTTCCAGAAATTGTCAAAGGCATGCTGAACAGCCGGACTTAAAAGGTAAGACTCACTCCACAATTCAGTTCTTACATGCTCCTGATCATCTGTAAATGTTGCCCACTCCGGTGCTCCATCTTCAAATACAGAACTATACAAATCCTGATGAAGATCCAGGAAGACAGGAATTTTTTCTCCGGCGGCCATTTCAATAATTTTATCAATTCTGCGGAAATAATTTTTATCATAGTGTCCAGGTTCAGGTTCTGCCCCATCCCAAATAAGACCTAAGCGCACAAGATTAAAACCTTTTTCCCTTAAAAAACGAAAATCAGATTCATTGTAATCGCCTATATAGTTTTTTGATTTGTCCTTGCAAACCATATTAATTCCTTTTGGAATAAAAGATTGATTATCTTCAGAAAATATTTTCTTTCCTTTAACACTGATCACCTTTTTCATTTTCATCACCTTCCTTTTCTACAGAGCCTTTTCTTGCAGCCACATTAAAATCGGAAATTTCTTTTTCAAGTTTTCTTCCAATCGGAAAAAAGATCATTGGAATTAAACCAACAAGACTCATAATAATCGGCACCAGACCTGCTCCAACACGTATGCCCCAGACTGCCCTCTCAGACTGTACGGCCAGAGTACCATCGTAACCAAAATGACTGATTATATTTGAAAACAAAGTTGCCTGAAGACTTGTAAGTGCTGTTGTAAGAAGAGCAAAGAGTCCTCCGTACAAACCAGTTTTTCTTGTACCAGTTCTCATTTCATCGTAATCAATCAATTCACCATTTAAAACAACTCCCGCTGTCTGAATCACATTCAGTGCAAACACAATCAGGGTATAGCTTATAATTGCCTGCCAGCCTTTTGTAATAAAAAGCAGACTGCCAAATCCAATGAGAGCCGGAATAAAAGCCAGAAGAGTAATACATTTGCTGCCCATCTCTTTTATTTTCTTACCTGCCAGAGGAAGAAGAATCAGCATTATAATTCCAGGAATTACATCTGCCAGAGTAGCAATTGTGTTTGTAGATTTCACAACAGAATCCATAAAATATAAAAATGGAGTAAAGTAAAAACCAATGGCACCCCGGGCAAAAATATAAAAAAGCAGATAAGTTAAAAATGGACGTGAAAAAACAATCCGCTTTACATCAGTCCAGATTTCTTTTAAAGAATGCATTTCCGGAGCAGCGGCGGTTTCATAAAGCTCAGCCTTATCCTTAAGATTTTTTAAGGCAACAAGATACATAACTGCATTAACAAGAATAACGGCAGAGAAAACTGGAATTACATATTTTCTGTTTCCCCCGCCTACCAGCAGTAAAGTTGGAATTATTGTTGTAATTGCCCCCAGCACATTTCCAATGTAGGTCCGAATAATGTCCACATCTACCCGTTCCTCTTTATCCGGAGCAGCAAGAAGAAAGTAAGAATTATATGCCACAGAATATACCGTGTAAGCCGTATCAAAAATAAATAACTCTCCAAGAAGAACCGCAAAAATCAACCAGTCATTCCAGGACGGAGAAGAAAGAAGCATAAAGAAAATTGATACAAGCATTGTAGGAGCAGTAACCCTCATAAGATAAACATACTTACCTCTTTTTTTGTGGAAGGGAAGTTTGTCGATATAAGCTCCAAGCAAAGGATCATTAATTGCATTCCAGATACTGTAAAGAAGATAAATCCAGCCGTAAAATTTTGCATCAAGTCCAATAATATCCGTATAAAATTTCATCAAAGTGTTGTGAATGATGATTGGCCCGATTACAGATGCAGGCCCCGGCAAAGCAAGAGTTAATTTATCACGAAAGGTAAGACTTCCTTTTGGTTCCATGACTTTTCTCATGACAGCCTCCTTTATACTTTTTCTTCTAATTAAAGTGTAAACCTTAAAGTAACTTTAATGTCAAACAAAATCGTGCTAAAATTATTCAGGACCACAAATATGAAAGAGTTTTATACCATTGGTGAAGTAAGCCGGATTTTTAACATACCCGCCCCTACACTCAGATATTATGATTCCATCGGACTTTTAACTCCCTGGGAAACTGGAGAAAACGGATACCGATATTATTCAAAAGCACAGTTTGAAATCATTTCAATGATTATCTTTATGCGCTCAATCGGTACGCCAGTCAAAAGATTATCTTCCATATTAAATCAACAGAATGCAAATGGAGTTCAGGAAGAACTTTACCGATGTGAAGAATCAATTTATGAAAAAATAAAAGAGCTGGAAAGACTAAAAAAGAAAATCATCATTTACAACAGGAACATTCAGGAAACCTGCTACTCTACGGACATTACGCTGGAAATGCTGCCTAAAATGTACATGATGAGCAAATCGTTTGGAGAAGAAGATGAACTTGATATAGAAGAAATCCTCAATTCTACAAAGGTGTCAGGCACCTGGTCCGACACAGCCGGAATAATCTCTACAATTACAGAGGAAAATCTTTTGAAGGGAAAATTTCATAACTATGAAAGATACGGATACTTAAGTGAAATTCCTTTCACCCGAAAAAATAAATATACAAAAACATTACCCGCCGGCCTGTATGTTTGCTCCGGAATGAAGATTAATACAGTTGAACATTTTGAAGCAGATGATGCATACAAAAAAATGATGGAATACATTGAAAAAAATAATCTCCAGATTAGAGGACCCGCCATTGAAAGAAACGTTCTTGATCTTTACTGCAATGATAAAAAAAATCCCACAATGTATTTCAGAATATATATGCCTGTAAAAAAATAAACCTTTCTATCAGCATATTAATCTACCAATGGAAAGGTTCATAATTATTACGGGCTTATTCAAATTATTTTTTCTGAAGCAAAAGTTTAGGCCTGCGGTCTACATCATAAATACCCCAGTGCTTTTCTGCTTCACCAGGATTTTCTCCGCCTTTCCAGGGTTCATCAAAGGCTTCGAACATGTAAGAAATAATTTTTTCACTATCAGACCAGGCCCAAAAATTCTCATAATATTTTTTCTGATTTACTTCATTAGGCTGACCTTCCTTCATCTGAGAAAAATCAACCGCCTGAGTTGCCCATCCAACTTCTGAAAAAATTACAGGCTTATCAGGGAAGAGTTCCTTGATTTTTTTGTACCAGGTTTTATTAATCTCAAGAGCTTCATCCACAGTATTTCCGTACCACAAAGGATAAGAATGCACACTAATAATATCCAGATGTTCAGCAAGTTCTGTCAAGGCAGGCCATTCAAAAGCACCTTCATTAAAAGTAACAGGCTGTTTACATCCGGCCTTAAGTCTATCAGCAAACGAAATCAAACGCTCCACCGGAACATTATTTTCACCCCAGCTTGGAGTATTTTCATTTCCGATAGAAACCGCATTTACAACATCATCAAAATCATTTGCAATTTTAATCAAGGCTTCAATTCTTGCATCATTATATCTGGCACGTTCGGCAAGTTCCTCATCAGAATAAGTTACCTTAAGCCATGGGCAGCCCGGATTATTAACTTCTGAACACAAGCCCGGTCCCAGCATCAGCTTTAAATCAAAGTTCTTGTCTTTTATAACCTGACAAACAGTTCTTGCATAATTCACCGGATCATACATACGAATATATTTAAATCCTAAATCAACAAGAATCTGCAAATCCTCAACAACCTCATCATAAGAAGGATAAATCTTTGCAGCCGGAGACTGATTTCTTCTATATCCGGAATAACAAATTGCCCTGCCCCATTCAAACATAAAAACGACTCCTTAATTACCAAAATATTAATTTGCCCGAATGTCGAGTTTTGAAAATCAACGAATTTATCAAAAAAAACAGCTCCCAGTCATGAAAACAACTTATCGAAACCGCAGGCTCGCCTGCTACACGTATTTTGTGCTTGTAATTATTTACGTTT
>JAEEGH010007402.1_pt1 | contig 26459 bp, 31 predicted proteins | sample 9134181 | NCBI WGS metagenome assembly JAEEGH01 (sample SAMN16246544, study PRJNA631951) | gut metagenome | biome: gut microbiome; feature: rumen; material: DP-attached | host: Bos | place: Iran: Karaj | collected 2018-10 | reverse complement strand
AATCCTAAGAAACATGACATAATAAATTATATATATTATATATTATTATAATAATATATAATATATATAATTTTCTAATTTTAAATTATGATTCTCTAATCCCTTATCATCACTTTCTAAAAACATTAAAGTCAAGTTTGCAAAAGTGCAAAACTGCAAAAGTAAAAAAGGACTGTCTCGAAAGACAGTCCTCATCAGTTCCTTTTATAGTGCAGTATGAAAGTCGAAACAATCAAGTGCACTTTACTGGGTGCAAAGATACATTGTTTTTCTGAAACTTCCAAATTTAATCAGAACTTTTTTATAGTTTAGGTAGTTGAAAGCCTGAATTTTGTATGATTATCGACTTCACAATATCGTCAGGCATACTGTCGAATAAGGCTTTTACTTCCAGTCTCATGTCTTGCGCCCTATTTTGCGAGACACATCTTAAAAGGTATTCTAATACGCGATATGCGCCGAAGAGTTGAGTCTTGCTGTTACCAAGATACCCCAAAGGTCCATTACTGATAGCTTCTGGCAGGTTTTTATCAAAGAGCACCTTACCGTGAGCACAATAGTTGCGCAGTTTCCTGACAGTATCGATATAGCTGAGAAAGTTGTTAGGTGACGAGATGCCATAGAGATTTGAGATTTCACACTTCAGTGGACCCTCTTTTAAGTTGTCATATAATGATATCGTTGCACCAAAACTAAAGAACTCCATTGCTTTCCATGCTGGAGAAACGTTTCTTTTGTGTGCTTTCATGTCTTGAATGATAACTTCTTCTTTAGAAGCATCCTTCATCGCCTTTTCCATCACGTCATCTTCTAAGAAAGCCTTATTGACATACTTGCTGTCCTGATACCAGAACGGATCTTGTTTATATCGGTTAGATGCGTAATATATCAATTTTGTCCTGAAGTTGATTTCAATGCGATTGATGTATTTCAGAAAGATGTTACGTAGGTCACAGTCAAAATAATAGAGTCTGATGGCGTAGTCGAAGTTTGTCCCATCTTTGAATTCGTGGGTGCGTTTCACTTTTCGTGGATAACTCTTCTCGAAGGGAAACCAGTAGAATCCTAATCTGTAGTATCCGATATCCAGTAGACACTCTTTAGCCTTCTCTTTATCGACAAAACTCATTCCGCGAGATTCCAATTTCGCTATCTGTTCATCTACGTTAGTTGCAAACTTTTCCATAATGTTAGTGGTTAAACCAGGATTATTTTTTATTCTTGGTGCAAAGATAAGCATTATAGTCCAATAAACCAAGATTTTTGGATTATTTTTCAGTAAAATATAGAAAGATTACATTCATTCTCAGATTTTATTTGTATATTTGCACCGTCCAAAGCTAAGCCTGTGGGCTGAAGGGGACAACTACATTGCGGAATAAGCGACACTGTACGCTTTGTTTTTGGTGACTTGAACGTCGGAAATTCAATTCTCTATCAAAGACAACAGCAGAGGTGACGCCTACGGGTGTGTCTATGTATGCAGCCGGGGTGTGCCGAGGGTACGTGTACCCTTTGTGCACACTTTCCGGGTGTACTATATACTGGCCAGTGTGGGTATCGACTCTGTTCGTTCTATAGAGATGGCTTCCGACGGCCAAAGTCACGGAACGGGCAGCAGTAGATACCCCGTTTTCGTATGTGGTTTATCAAAAAGATTACTAACCTTCCTGACATTGGGTATCAGTCAGAGATGAAATAGTTATAGGCTGATACTTATGGCAAATTTTAATACTCCGTATAACGTTGAGAGGGATGGACAAATAGAGTTCTTCGAAAGCTTTGGCATACCATACGATGATGACAACTCGGTGCTGGTAGATTATACCGATGGTGTCTATAATGGGAACATTTTAGAGTTTAAGAGGGATATAACCAACACAAATGAGGTTTTATTCCAAGCAATCAAGTATCTGTCAAGAATGAGAGTTCATGGTGAGTCTGTCCCAGCAACAATCATCTTAGTTGACCTTAATTCAACTTTAGCTTATGTTTTCCATTCTTCTGATTTTCGGAAAGAGATACACAAGATATACACAGGGGCATCGTCGAAGCTGAATAAAGGATTCTTTTCCAATGCCACAGCGGAAAAGTTGAATTATAGTATAGACACCGAATCTGCTAAGTTGAAGAAGATTTTGAAAAGTACAAAAAAATATCCAGATGAGATGTATATTCCCATCGATATTGATGAAAACTGCATTGTAGGCTGGTCGGAACGATATTATAGAGAATTGCCAAATGCGAGCAAAGGCGATTTTATTGGTGACACAAGCGGCACGGCAGTCAAACTAACAGGTGAAATCAGAAAGCCTCGTCACTTTAAGGGGTTGATTACACCCTATCAAGGGAAATCAAACGAGCGCTTCAAATTTTTAATGGACTGTCTAAATGACCGACTTTCCAAGAAAGAACTTGGCGCATATTATACACCTGTCATTTATGCTCGCCAGGCAGCAGAGTTCGTTATGGCTGCAATCAAGCGTGTTCCGAAGGACAATGATTACATCATATTGGATCGGAGTGCTGGCACTGGTAATCTTGAAGCTTCACTGATAGGATTGAAGGATGCTAAGGGTGATGAAATTATCAGACATTGCGTCGTTTCCACCTATGAATATTACGAATACAAGGTTCTGCAAGAAAGAATAGGTGAATTGGTAAAAGAGATTATTCCACCAACAGAAGCTAATGTGGTATATGAGAATGGTAAGGTTTCAAATGCAGATGCTACCAGCGAGGACTTTATTAAAAATCCAACTATCTCATCATTCCTCAACGACGAAAGATGCACAATTATTCTTTTTGAGAATCCACCTTTTCAGGATAGTTCTGCCATTACTTTCGTAGAAGACGGTGATCCCTCGAAGAGAGCACAGACGTCACGAAAAGACAGTTTTGTCTCAAAAGAATTCAAGAAAGAGATTGTGGCAATGGGACTTGGAGGCCAACAGGCTGTAGCAAGAGACATTATGAATTTGTTTATATGGTCAGCATTTAAATATTATCTAAGGCAGCCTACTGACAGTTACATACTGTTCTCGCCAGTTAAATACTATAAGAACATCCATTTGGTGGATAAACGCTTTATGGGCGGCTATGCATTTAACCGCGACCATTTCCATGCCAGTCCCAGTGTCATCTCCTGCATTTATTGGTCCAATGAAGATGAACCCAAATCGGAAAGCATTCTTTTGCAGGCCTATGATATTGATACAAACAAGGATGCTATTGTCAGAGAAGAAGAGCATGACCTGCAAGTACCTAAAGTATACCACAATATTTCAGATTTGAGTGATAAACACGAAGATCCTACAGACGTCGAGTCGAAAACATCAATAGCGGTTGTTGGTGCTGATGGCTACGAAAAGAAAGACTGGGTCTACTCAAAAGGAAGAAAACCAAAGTACAATGAAAACATCATAGCTTATATGGTGTCAAAGAGCTTTATGATAGACTCTAAACAATACAATCTCGTTCGCACTAATTTTGACACAGGCTTGAAAAATTCGTATGGTTTTTGGCTTAGAAGGAACAATTTTATGGAAAAGCTACCAATGTTTGTTGCCAAACTTCTGCCTATGGATAAGTGGTATGAGAAAGAAGTTTATTTTACTACGTCTGACAAAGGAGAAATTTATGTTCATGACAGAGAGTTTTTGAAAAGTTGTTTGATATACACATGCTTATCTAATCAAAATAAGTGTATTTCTTTTGACGGCTCCGATGATAGATATTATCGTAATGAGTTGTGTTTCGATACAGATACATTGGCAATGAAAACGTTGAATGAATATGAGTTGGATTCGGACGAAGAGGAACTGATGGAACTTTGGAGAAAGATTCTATCTGAAGCCCGTGTGACAAAGAATTACAATAGTGTTTACTCTTATGGAGTATATCAGATAGGTGAAGAACTAAACACATTCCGAACAGAAGGTACGGGTAGGAATAAGCATAAAGTGTACGACTACGTTGACTTGAATGGCGATTTAGATTCCCTAAGAGAAAAACTAAAAACGTATTACAGGAGTCATATATTGGATAAAATGTTTGACTATGAACTAGTGAAATAATGTCATATATCATTGAAATGTCATTTCTTGTGACAGAAAGGATAAAATGTACCTCACATTATACTGTGCTACCACTCCAGTAGACTTTATTATCCTTATTTGATAATCTGGAAAATATAATTTACAATTAGTGATAAATAGTTAAAACCTTTACAATCTTTAACTACAGATTTTTTCCCGTTCATCATAGAATGAGCGGGAAATTATGTATATTTGCATCCCCAATTTCGGGATAGGTATAAGATTCAAGGTAAGAAGAGGATATGACAATTATTGAAACTATTATAAAACCACTACAAGACAGCATCGACGGCATGGGCCAGTTGATGCGCTTTCCGATGACACAAGCTGCAAGGGAGTTAGTGCGACAGGGTAATGCAGCTGAGCTACACAGACAAATGGAATCGTTCTACGAGATGTGGATGGAAGACTCGCCACGGCTCGACTGGACATCACGGAGCATTATCAGTGATATTGCCCAGATTGACCCGTATTTTGGCGGGTGGGCATCTCGGCAGGACTTGATGAAGATGGCTCGAGCTTGGGCTGTCAGGGGAAGTGGTGAGGAGCTACTGACATTAATGGGCTGCATGATTTACAGCAACTATGAACCCATGTTCAGCGACGACACATATGATGAGGTGACAGAAGAACTGCGCTATCAGCGTGTGAATGGCAATAGTAACAGTGGTGAAATATATGCTCTTCTACATGCTTTCATTACAATTCTCATGTCGCCACCACGATTCGGAAAACGCAATGATTTGTTTACCCTGATGAAATACCACTGGGACTTTCTGCGACATGTGTATTGTGTGATGACAGGAAGCATTATTGGACTGGGATTTCCAAACTTTGTAGGATTAGCCAACAATCTGAAGAATGTCAAGTATCAGCCATATCTACATTTGGTGTATTGGTTTCTTGCAGACAATGCCGATACGCTCTGTTCCAAGAAACAGCAGAAAGGTATGGTTAAGGCCCTCACTTCGCTGGAGGACATTATGGACCGTACAGAACCGAGCCACGAACTCGACGAACTATGCCAGATGCTATTCCCAGAGGAAATGAAAGAGATGTTGATGAAGCACCCCAAGACTCCCTACAGACAGTTGGAGACGGAAGTGAAGGAACTGCGGGCTGAGAAAAGTGAACTAAAAAACAAACTGAATTCTTTAGCTCAGCAGCAGGAGGAAATAACCCGTCAGATGGCTAGCGAACTTCAGAAGGCTTTTGTTGAGGATGCCATTCCCTATACTGAAATAGAAGAGGAACTGCTTGAACTGCCGCCGAATACTGTTGGTAGTGTATTTTCTGCCCTTAACGATATGTTAGGAGGTAACGATGTTTGGCATAAACACTATAAGAGCCTGCGTAGCAAAGTTCGTAAACGTGAGAAGGAGAAAGATACCATGCAACCGCCTGTGGTTCAAGGTGACTATGTGATTGAAAAGAAGGTAGGTCATGAAATAGGCAACATTGAGGATGGCGGTATTGGAGTTAAAGTAGAAAAAGACGACGATGAATAATATGGAGGAAGCAAAAATCGAGAAAGCACTCGAAATGATACGGAAGAGTGGCGTTACTGTAGCTGGTGACCTTGTGCTTGAAAAGCATGTGGATAAAGAGATTGGCAACGTTGAGAATGGTGGTATCGGCATCATGATCAATGGCAAGGAAGTTGATTGGAAGGATGCCCGGAAAAAAGCGGCATCATCGGCAGCAGAACCATCGGTGCCAAAGGGCAAGGAACGTCAGGATGAGGTGTTTAAGTTCATTCATCCTGCGATTGACAGCAAGGAGACGGAATGGCAGATACACGATGAGATCAAGAGGCTGGTAACGAAACAGGGCATTCAGGAGATATGCCAATATCTGAAGCAAATGGCTGACGAGAAGAGAATCCTACTGCCTCAGAATGCCGAAAAGGTTTATAATGAATTGGTACGTATTGGTATGCCCAATGGAGAGGGATATAACTTGAAGACTTTCAGGAATTGCTATATGAGATAGAAGGCTGATTTAGCATAGGTGGATTTAAGAGTAAGCATCAGAACTATGGCGAGTTCTGGTGTTTTTTTGTGCCTTGTTACTGGGAAATCTCGGGATAACCCGGGATATCTCGGGATATGACGGGAAAGTACGGGACGGACAGTTTCAAAGCCATTAACCATTAAAATATAGTCACTAAATTTGCATTGAAAATCTTCCGAGAGAGGAAGAAATCATCTCCGCTGGAGGAAGATTCTCGATGCGATCATTGACATATTGTGACACGAGTTACACTTCGAAAATTCTCATACACGTATACCTACACGTACACACGCATATACGCGTACATTTTTAAAACTATAAAAGACATGAAACAGGAAATACAAAATAAGGATTTGATGCAACGTGCTGTCCGACACCTGCTGGTGACGGATGACGACGTGATGAATGAGGCTGAGCGCATTGTGGGGCACACCCTACAGCGCGAAAACCAAGGTGACAGCGGGTGCCTGACGGTGACGGAGATTGCCAGGGAACTGGGTATGGAAGCCAGAGACCTGAACTCATTTCTCCGTGACATGGGCATCCAGAAATGGAAGCAGGGTCAGTATCGGCTTACTCCCAGGTATGAGGGACGGGGGCTGACACACGACAGGCTTTTCATCTACTACTCGAAGGACGGGAAGAAGAAACATCAGACCTATCTCGTCTGGACTCCTCAAGGTCTGGAATTCATAAGGAAGTTGATTAAAGGATAAGGAAAGACTGATTTAAACAAATAAGAAAATGAAAAAGAAGAATCTGAAAAAATCGAATTTGGGTCGGCTTGTGCTGACATGTACTGGCTTAGAGGACCTGCACCAGCAGTTGCAGGATGATACAGAGCTGTTGGGCAAGATGCTATCTGGCGTAATCGATCGTCACTGCAACTGGCGAAGTCCTTATGATCAGGAGGTGATAACTAATGTTTGTACCACCATTCTGGCATGTGTTACGGAGCTGGCCGAACGCGACGGTGCCTTCATGCGGGATACCATTGTCGAGAAGTACGATGCATGGTTAGAGTTATACAGGAGTAAGAATAATTAAGGAACAGGACAACGAATTACACGAATTAAAATTATTTTCAAATGGAAAGAATCGTAAGAATTCTGAATCAGAGCGGGCTGCAGACCCGCCAGTACATGGATCGCAAGACGGGCGATCAGAAGGTTATCAACTCAGTAGTGCTGAAGCTTACCGACGGCACAGACACCTTTCTGGGTGAGATAACGGGAGAGAGGGCGGTTAGCTGCCCGAAGTACGACCCGCAGTACATCTATAAGGTGCAGTGTTCGATGGTGGTACGCGAGTGGAACTCTCAACAGACCGGCGAGGCCATGCAGGCCACGACGATCTATGTGGATAAAATCAACATGATGTAGAATGACACTTGAATATTTAGAGGTTATGGAAGACATGAAGAAGCAGGAGAAAGAGGTGCAAGGCGCCTCTTCTCCACGCAGGAAGCTGCAGAAGTCGTTCAAGTCGAACACGCGAATCTATGATGACGGTTCGATTGAGGTTGACCCTCAGGCTCAGGGCGAACCGAGCCAGAAGGAGGTGAAGAAGGTGGGCAAGTCGAAGCGATATGTGACCAACGGTAAGAACCCGCTGACATGTATCGAACTGAAATGTCCCGAAGAGGTGCCTGACAAGGCTGCTTTCTTCCACAAGGAGCTGGCCAAGCTGACGAAAGACATTCAGATTGATGAGCCGCAGATGCCGGATGGGGAGTTCCTGCTGAATGACCCCAACGTGAAGGTGTGCTTATCGGCAAAGGAAGGAAAGGTGATGGCCTGGCTCACATTCGAGGCAAAAGGATTGATAGACGTAAGGAGAGAGCTGTACACACTGACAAGCAAGATTGACAAATGTTTTGTTATCAACGAAGCTTCAGTCTGCCAACTGAAGTAGTTTCAATCCAGCAGTTCAGGGCGTTCGTCGGGGCGCCCCGGACTTTCGAGAAAGTTAAGGAGGCCCGTGAGGCTCTGGCCAAGGGCGACAAGAAGACCTATGATGCCAAGAAGAAGAGTCTGCCGTTTGTGATTTTCATTGCCACCTACGACGAATCGGAGAAGGAGTTTGAAGACAAGCAGACAGGCGAGAAGACCAAGAAGCTTGGGTGTTGGCGTAACCAGAAGTATTGCCGTTTGAACGGTTTGTGCGTGATTGACTTTGACCACGTCGAGGGTGACCCCCGAAAGGTGTGGGAAGAGGCTTTCGCCAAGTTGAGTGAGGAGGACCGGAAGCGTATCCTCTTCGTGTTCGTTACACCGTCTGGTCATGGATTGAAGGTGGTCTTTATCGCTGATGCCAGTGTAGGCAACCTGATTGACAACCAGATCGTGTTCTCTAAGAAGCTGGGACTTAACCCTGACGAAGCGTGTAAGGATGCCAGCAGGGGTGCGTTTCTGACGACTTCTGATGACATTATTTTCATTGACGAAGAACGACTAATCAATTATGAAAGTGAAGAATTTGGTAAGAAGTATGATGCTGAGTATCATGCTGGTCACAGTGCTCCTACTAAGACTGCTGCTGTGGCCGGTAAGAAAGCTGGACAAGGGGCTGAGACTGTCGGGTCAGTGGATGATCAGGAAGTGCTGATGTACAACGGCGTTCCGATTACGAAGATCATCGAGGCCTGGATGGAAGGCAGGAACCTCACCAACCATCGACATGATACGCTGGTAGAATTGTCAGATCATTTGAGGTATCTCATCGGTAAGAACCCGACGAAGATTACTGAGGTGGTGATGACATTGCCCTGGGTGCAGGACCTTGCTGCTGAGGGTGAGGATGTGGCTGGTACTGTCGGTTCGATCATGGGCTGGCGCTATAGACAGAAGAAGCCCGACGAGGTGATGGAGGCGTTGAGGAAGAGTGGGGCTCTCACACAGGGGTCAGGCACTTTAGTGCCATCGGAGATAGCACAAAAATGCCAGCCCCCGAGTGACGCTGAGGATATCTACGCCATGCTGCCGCTGGACAAGTGGGCTGAGGAGTTGCTGGAGATGGCAGAGTACTATCCGTGTATGAAGGAGTTGTTCCTGAATGCACATCCCCATAAGCTGCCTGCTATTCTTTTCTCTTCGGCTGCGATGTTCGGCACGTTGATGACCCGTGCATGGTATCACTTCTGGTATGAACCGGAGATTGTGCGCCGCCTGAACTACTGCATCTTTATCATCGGTGACCCAGGTGCTGGTAAGAACGTCATCGAGAAATTCTACAAGAAGATTGCCGACCCGATGATTCAGGCCGACCAGTGCCTGATAGCCGCTGTGAACCGCTACAAGGAGGGGCGCACGGAGCGAACCACCTCGACAAAGGCGCAGAAGGGGGAGGCTCTGAAAAGGCCTGTCGTTGGCATCAGGGTGCATCCGGCAAGAACGGCTACGGGTGAGTTTATCCGCCACATGAATGCCGCCATCGAGACGATTCAGGGTCAGCCCCTGAACCTTCATATGTTCTCGTTCGACGCAGAGTTGGACAATGTGACGAGGCAGAACAAGGGCGGTGACTGGAAGGACCGTGAGATCCTCGAACTGAAAGCGTTTCACAACGAGGAGGACGGTCAGATGTATGCCAATCAGGAATCGGTGACGGGTATGTTCAACGTGTTCTGGAATTTCATCTACACCGGCACGCCCTACGCCCTGCATCGGAAAGTGAACCAACGGAATTATGGTACTGGTATGTCGAGCCGTCTGGCTGTGATTCCCCTGCCTGATAAGGGTATGGCGCAACGTCATCAGAAGGTGGATCCCAATGCCAACGAGACTCTGAAGACCTGGGCCTATTGTCTCGACAAGGTGGAAGGCGAACTGCCTATTGAGTCGCTGAACGATGAGACTTTCGACTGGCAGTCAAACCACCTCGAGATAGCGGAGTTCAATGGTGACAAGGCAGACCGCTCGCTGCTGAAGCGAATCCCTTACTACGGTATCGGCATTTCTCTTCCCTTTATCCTGATGCGTCATTGGGATGAGTGGCAGGAGTCACGTAGTCTGACGATGGATGACAGAGACCGCCGATTGTGTCGTCTGGCGATGGAGATCCAGTACCGCTGCCAGCAGTTCTTCTTTGGCGAGATGGCATTCAACTACTTCGCCGACCAGAACAAGGAGTTCGTAGTACGTCGCAGAACCACCCGCTACGACGAATGCTATCGCAAGCTGCCTGACGAGTTCAAGACGCAGCAGTTTAAGGATAGTTTCGGCACCAACGACTCAGCAACTTCGCGTGCTCTGAAGCGCCTGAAAGCAGATGGAGTTATTGAGAAATTGGGCTATGGTATCTATCGCAAATTGGTGCAGGAACTACCGTAATCATATGGATCACAGGTTTTGCACTTTTGCACTTTTGCAAACTTGACTTAAAGGTTTTAAAATATGGAACAAGTAGTAATTAATAAGAACATGAAACTCTCCGAGCACTTTTCGCTCGGGGAGTTCACAAAGACCAAGCACAAGACTGCGGATGGGAACATTCCGAGTCATGCAGTGATTGAGAATCTGAAAAGGCTTTGTCCTTGGCTGGAGGAGTTGCGTTATAGTTACAATACGCTGTATTGTCTGACCCCAGGTGAGGACTATGACGAGTCGAAGAATGTAGAGCCGATTATAATCAACAGCGGGTATCGTTCACCTGCAGTCAATAAGTTGGCGGGTGGGGCTATGACGTCCAATCATCTGACAGGCTGTGCAGTGGATATCAGGACTTATGGGATGGAGCAAGCCATGAGGTATGCCGTCATCCTGATGGACTATGCAGATGATTCGAATCTGGATTTTGATGAGATTCTGATAGAGAAGAACTCAAAGGGTTCTATCTGGCTGCACTTCGCGGTAAGGCCGCATGGGAATCGAAGGCGTATAGAATTCCTAAAGGCTTAACAAATAGCCTCCTCGGTTTTTGAGGGGGCTATTCTATTTATTATCCTACGAAAAACACATTCGATAGCTATAACACGTGTAAAAAGTCTGAAAATCAGGATAAATCGTGTTACCTTTGCAAATGAAAACAATAATTATGTATTATGGTGAACAGCTATTTTGAACTGAATGTTGTCAGACTTAAAGACCTTGATTCGGTCTACAATGACGAGCGCATCCGCTTCCGATCACTCGTAGAGGCAGAGTATGAGATGTTACGTATCTCAAAGAGCCCTTATGAGTTCGATACTGGGGAGATCTTCTGTTTTATTATTCGTGAGATACCCTTTGGGGTGCTAAGTATTAATGGTGATGACGATTGCCTGACTGAACGAGTCTATCTGTCTGATGGCACGAAGATGGACGAGCGACTCATTGCATCTGGTTGTATCATCGGCATTTTCTATGGACGCTTGGAGAGTCAGATCCGTTTCAAACCATCAGAATGTGTGAAGGTGCTCGACCTGGTGCACAAGCGCATCAGGACAGGCTTTGTCGATGCTACACCACGCACGGTTGAAGAAATCACAAAACTCTATGCCAGCGACCTTCCGCCCATTCGTCTCGATTCTTCCGACGATAGTTATATCATTCTTGATCGACCCCTCTCGCAGTGTATCACCGACGATGATTACATGTCGGCGCACTCTCATGTTTCTGCTTTACGTGTATTCCCATATTCAAGCAATCAGCGATGAACTATCAAGATCACGACGAGCTTTATGAGCTATACAAAGCAGCTATGTCAGATCATTCTGCCTTTGTCAGAGGGCGCAGATATCTGTTCGATGACGACTATGAGCGAGCCCAGCAGTGTTTCCATCAGGCAGTCAGTGAGGGCCATGCCGAGGCGATGACTTATTTAGGTTATATGTATCGCAGGGGGCTGGGTGTACGTCGCGACGATGCCAAGGCTGCAGTGCTCTATCGCCAGGCCATCAATATAGGTGGCGAAACTCTCCTTACATCAGTAGCTTACAACAATCTGGGTGTACTCTTTATGAAGGGCGAGGGCGTGGCCCAAAATCTTGCTAAGGCCAAGGAAATGTTCCTGCAGGCCATCGACTTCGACGGTTCGGAGGATTCCAAGCGTCATTTGAAGGAATTGTCGAATTATAATTAGAAATCTGAGATGGAAATAGTAGATGAACATGGCGAGCTCTGCGCATGGTGCTCTGACGATCCGCAAGATTTTATCCACATCCCACCAGTAGAAGCCATCCGGCTATTGACACTGAAATACATTGAGCAGTGTGGTGTCAGCCTTGGTATGCGTACCTTATATTATAACGCAGCCGAGGCGTGGCAAGAGATATTGGCTACTACGCTTAATCATCCCTTGAAAGAATCTGCCAAAGAGTTGCCTCTCTACCAACTCATGCCCCAGATCTGCGAGGAGTACAAACCTGAGCTCTACGATGGTTACGACATTGCCAATCTGAACGATGATGAACTTTTGGCTCTTTACGAAAAAGCCCAGTCAGACTGCGATGAACAAACATCCGAGGCTCTTGAGTTGTTGGCTTTCAATATCAGGTTAAGAAAGTACTATTGTAATTTTCATAATAAATGAAGCGTATGTTTACATTATGTTGTATTTTGATTCTATTGGCAGCATTCAGAATCACCCGATAGAGGTTAAAAAACTGTAATTATCTTCTTGAAAAGAAGATGAATATAGAAAAACATGTATCTTTGCGATTGATAACTAAAAGCAGAAATTTATGGCAATAATTCAAAATCTCAATGCCATCTTAAATGGATATGAAATCGAGTTCCCAACTGTCGGTTTCGTTAAGTCCCATTTTCAATTGGGCATCACTCATGCAGATCAAAACAAATTGGGACACCCTGGGTTTATCGTAAATAAGGCCAAGGCAGGAACTGTCTTTTGTAAAATTCAAGGTATCCTTGGTTTCGATGTTCCTGTACTGATTAAAACGAAGGAGAAATGTAAAGGTTCCATTGCAATTCTTGGTCAAGATGCATTAAGAGACCTTAAAGACCCATTACTCGAGGACTTTAATACAAAAGATGATATTGCGATTGGTCTTCCTTATGCAATAGCATATGACCACAACTACAAACAAGTTTCGGTATATCATAATTTGGTTAAGGACATTTTGGATGCAGGTTATGATGTCTATCTGACAGATATATGGAAGAGCTGGGATAAAGATCATAATAGTAGAATGGGCAAATGGAGTAAAAATAATCCACATAACCGATGCTCGGATGATGAGTTTGAGAGCGTAAATATTGACTATGTTGTTTTAATGGGTAATGTCGCCCAAACTAAATTCAAGACGATAACAACTCCTAATAGCGTTGTAGAAATCCCCGTTCCTCATCTCTCGCCTGCAGCAAATGGTACTTGGAAAGATATCCTCAAAGGTAAACCAGTCGAGGAGGCAAACAAGATAGAATTTGTCAAGGGCGAGATGAAAAAGAAAGGTGTAAAAATCTAACAGATATGTGCTTATGAACAATTTAGGTCTCAACGAGAAGGTGAAAAGGATTTATTCCGAAAAAAGCAGTATAGATGTGGCTGAAGAGATAGGTAAAGAACATGTCAGAGAAGAAATCTGCTCTTTGAATGAGGTTTTAAATAACATTTCAGTTTCTGTCTTCAACAAGGTTTATGAAAATGACCAAGTAAGTAGCTTTAGTGAGTTGTACGAAAGGATTGACAATATACAAAACGTCGATTCGTGTATGAAGTATCTGAGAACTCTTTTTGATACATTCGGGTTCAAACCTGATTGTAAATCGTTTAGTGATTTTGTCAGGAAACAAATGGAGGTATCTCATTTTACTATGCAACTTTGACCTTTTATTGTTTGATATTTAAACTTTAAGAACAATGATAGATATAGAAACAAATGGCAGGAAAGGCTGCTTCAACAGAATATTTAGAGGCAGTTATCAAGATGCTGTCCAATATGCTGATACACTTGCAAAAGAAAGACAATCAAAAGTAACCATTTTAAACTGTGAAGAATTGAAGCAACCAGGTGACCTGGCGGGCCTATTGACAAGCCTCAATGATGATGATATTCTTTTTCTTTACGGAGTAAATCTTGTTAATGAAGAGCATATACAATATTTTCAGGATGCCATAAAAAAAAGGAGTATTTCAATCGAGTTAGACCGGTATGCATCTCAATCAATAAATATGGAATTAGGTGCTTTTAATATATTGGTCTATTTAAATGATGGAGAAATACTACCAACTTATTTGTTAACAGCAATTTATAATAATGCATTCTTGTATATATGCCATAATAATGAGATGAAAGATTATATTGACGATCTTTGTCAAGAATTAGATTCAAGAGGGATACCTTATTATTATAGTCCTTTGTCAAATTACAATGGATGGAATACTATAAGAGAAACTGTCTCAACCATTTCTTCTGCCAAATATGTATTATGTATTTTCAAAGGAATACTCAAAGATGATTATGCAGCAGACGAATTGGAATTCGCAAAAAGAATTAAGAGACAGTATTACATTATAGAATATGACTTTGATGAAACAAAAGACTCAGTTTCTAGTCTATGCAAAAAATTTGTAAATTCTGGTCTGGGTGAGAAAAACTAGTTATTTTAAATAAATAGTATTGAAAGATGGAATGTGATATCGAATATGAGTTGAAAACTATTCGGAAGGGGGCAGAGAAGAATTATGAACTGTCTCTTGATTTGTTTAATAATGCATTGAAGGCAAAAGAACTACCAGACGGTCATTATTCTCAGTTAAAATCTGAGTCGATAAAGAACATGATGTTTACTTATACGGAATCGGAGAGGAATCAAGCATTGGAAATTATGAATGAATCATTGTTTAGAACTATTCTCTCTTTGCCAATAAAACAAGTCCATTTGTCTTTTGTCGACATGAATCTTTCTGGTGGTGTTTCTGATCTCACGAGGCATCTTGATAAAAGTCTTTATGGTGATATCATATCCGATAATCAACAGTTGGACGCACTTTTCTCTTTATTAAAAAAGAGAATGGTGGATGTACTTGAAGAATATGGTGATCTGCAAGATTATCAAAAGAAGAATAAGATCTTCAAATATCCGTATGAGATTGTTGTCATTTTAGATGAAATCAACAAAAAGAGTACATATTATCCTCAGCTATTAACGCTTCTAAAGCAGGGAAACAAAGGAGGCATCTTTTTCATATTGATGCACCAAACAGAAAATCCGAATGAATCTCTAAACGATATTTGGGATGTTCTTGAATTCGTTCAAGAGAAACTGTGTGACACGAATATCCTTGGGTATGGCAATCTTTATTTCAAACGATTCTATTGGAAAGATCTTGAATGCAGGAAATCCATCTTTGATTATATCCAAAGCGAGGTGGACAAGAAACCAGTATCCAACGTGGAGGGTGTTGATGTCCATGACCTCGTTGGTATATCTTATACACCTGTAACTGATTCAGTAGAGATTCCTGTGGGTATAGATGAGAAAGCCAATGTAAACTTCAAGTTGGATACCATCAGCCATGTGCATAGCTTTATCATAGGTCAGTCTGGCTCTGGTAAATCAGTTTTCTTGCATAATGTTATTATGGGAGCCATTGCCAAGTATGCACCTGAAGATCTGCAGCTCTACCTCTTGGATTTCAAACTTGGTGGTGTGGAATTCAACAGATATCGTAACGTCAAACACTTGAAGGCATTGCTTGTTGATAACTCCGATATCCAGATAACGCTTGAGATCCTGAGGGATCTGAGTGAGTCGATGAAAGAACGTGGTAGATTATTACGAGATGCAGGCGTATCTAATATAGGTGAATACAACCAGCGGAATCCTGATAACCGAATGCCTCAGATTATCTTAATTGCTGATGAGTGCCACGAGATGTTTAATCCTCACGGGAATAAGGATAGGAAGCAATTCAACGAGATTGCCTCTATTATGGCAAAACTGGCAAAGGAGGGTCGAAGCCAAGGAGTTCACATGGTGCTTGCTACTCAAACGCTTGCTCAGGCAGAAATATCGAGTGAGATTCTGAACAATATCACAGATCACTATCTTCTGAAATGTGCTGCTGGCGATTCAGAGCGCATGGTTAGAGATAGTAGCACGATAACAGGGTCATTAAAGACTGGTGATGTGTATTATCATCATGTGGAGAATCAGACGCAGTTCCATTCCTATTATATTAATAAGGAGGATTCGGATGCAGTCATTTCTCAGATTATTGAGAAGTGCGAGCCATGCAAGAGTAATGGTCAGTTCTATTTTAGCGGTTCCCAAGTGTTCCATATTGACCAACGGTTGGTAGACGAATTGGCTGAGAAGGGAGGTAGAAATCCCGTGGCTGCAATTGGACGAAGCATTAGTTTGAAGAATGATTCAGTAAATGTCACGCTCCGTAAGGATGATGGCGAAAACATTATGGTGACAGGTATCGACGATGACCAGCAGGTTTCGCGAACCACGATGAATATCATGGTGTCAATCATCCTTTCTGCCAACAAGAAGGATATTCCTGTTCGAATTAGTGTTTTGAACTTCCTGAATGAAGACGAATCCCGATATATGGATGTTTTGGAACAGTTGGATGAACAGGGTGCCATCAAAATGATAGGCAAACGCAAGATGGGTCAATACCTTTATGATTTGGCTACTGACATTAAGAATGAAGAAGCGAAGCGTCAGGTGATCTTTATTCTGGGACAGGAGCGCTTCCGTCAATTGAAATTGGATGAGGAAATTGAACTTGAAGATTCTGGTACCAGTCAGTTTGATGATTCTTCTCCTTTTGGCGCATTATCTTTCGGCTCTCCTTCATCCACAAGTGTTGATGCTAAGTTTAATTCATTTAAAAAGGCTTTGGCATATATCATGAGTGAGGGCCCTGCTCAGGGAGTTCATACAGTTCTCCAACTGGATAAGCCTGACAAATTCCTGTATGAAGACTATGTGTCGAGCAAGATGATACTCTCGAAATTTAATCATATAGTTATCCTGCGCTCAGAAGAGAAAGTTGCGATGACGTTGGGATTAAGAGATGACATCCGACCAGAGAATCTGTCATCGGATACAGAAAGACTAAGAGCCTACTATTTCGCTACGATGAACGACGAATACAAGCTCTTTACACCATATGATGGTGCAGATAAAGATATACTAAAGAACCTATAAACAGATATTATTATGGCAATAGATGCTGGTATAAAAAACGTTGAAGAGCTCCAGGAGTTCGGAAAACAGATCAGTCAGTTGGGCGATCAGATGAATAGCGTTATGGCACAGGCTCATAATCGTTTGGCTGTGGTTAGTGAAGGTTGGCACGACGAGACCAATGAGAAGTTTAAAGCCAGATTTGAAGAGAGTGTCAAGCAAGTGAAGCAGATGTCTGACGATTTTAAGGCCTATGCAGAGTATATTCGTAAGACCTGTGAGATTCTTGAACAGTATAAGGCGAATAAATTAAGAATCTGATGGCAGACGTCAAAATCAAAAAGGTCGATTTCATTGAAGGTTATGCTCGGAAGTTTGGCGACTTTGGGCATGCGATGCAAGAGAACGTCCGTAAGTGTGGTCAGATGACGGATCGGTATGAAGACCGGTTGCGCGAATTACAGAAACGGATTGAGGAATCCTGTATTCGTATCGAGCAAAATCTGAAAAAAGCCCAGATCGATTTGGAACGCCTTTATGAATCGGATGATATTCATCCTGCAGGTATCGAAAGTGCTTCATTTCGTGTTGAGGCCATGCATACACAGCATAATACAGCTCAGCAGATTAAGGGCGAATCATCCAAGATGGTCAAAGAAGCTCACGATATCTGCACAGAACTAAAGGAATCCTCAAATAGGACAGAACAGGAATTGCAGCAGATAGTTGAGAAAGGCGTTTTGTTCCTCAAAGAGAGCGTGTCCAATATTCGATCCTATATTCAATACATTCATATTAAGCAATGAACAAGGGCGTTATAGATCAGATGAAGGATGATCTGGCGACATTTGGGAAGATAAACCAGATATTGTTGGATAATTGGGAGGATGATTCTGCTAAGGTTTTTCAAAGCCAAATGATAGATAAAATGAATCAGACTTGCCAGAAATACGGTGAGATGGCAGAGGAAAAGTTGACCAGATTAGAGAAGATTGCCGAGTTAATGGAGAATTATGCTGAGCAGTTGCGCCAAGGTGCTATAAAGAAGACATTATTCGTGAGGGGTAGGGCATATCAGAATGGTCAGAACTGGATAAGCGATTTTTCTTATCAGACAACTTGCGACCAGTTTGTGAATACCACAGATAATGCAAGCATTGTTGCCATTGTAAAGGCAGAACATCCTGATTGGAAAGAAATTGTAGTTACATCAGCAGAAAAAAGTTCAGATAATGAAGATATTTAGTCAGTAACACGTGTTATAGACAAACAACCACACCGAATCGTTCGTATCTTTGCACCAGATAATTAATTTAAATGGAATAAGATTATGATTACATGTTTATTATTTGGAGGTTTGATTCTCTTCGGTGTTTATCTTTGCATTCGTATTATCATTACGCTGGTGCAGATCGTATTTGGACTGATTTCGCTTTTTTTCTAACATTAAGGTAGGAGGTTGATTATGTTACAGAAGACAAGAAAGGCAAAGGTCGATGAAGGGAAGAGGATAGATGCCCAAGGCGTGATCTATTGTCAGGAAGGAGATCAGAAGATCCTTGTAAGGGTCGATGAGTATAGTCCCATGAAACAGAGTTCAGGGTGGGACGTTGAAAGTTATTTTATTGAACCTGGAACAACAAGGATTGAAGACAACGCATTTGAATATTGCGATGCATTGAAAAAGGTGATGGTACCAGGCACGGTACGGACTATTGGCGAATATGCGTTTGCCAATTGTAGCAATGTGGAGGAAATTTGTTTTCAACAGCCTTCTATGCTCGAGTACATACCAGAACATGCGTTCCAACAGTGCAATAAGTTACGTCAGATAGTGATACCAGATAGTGTCAGCTATATATCAGACTATGCATTTTCGTTCTGTAGCGGTCTTCATATGGTAGTGCTTCCTGACAACATCAGTTTCGACAAGCCAGCTGATTACACCCCAAAGGGCACGAGCGATATGATGGAAATGATGGGATTAGGTTTTAAGCTGCTTCATCATTCGTTAGACACATTGGAGTGTATTAAGATACCAGCTGCTAAACGTGCTTTACTGGAAGAGAAACTTCCATATCTGAAACATCTGTTTGTTGACAAATAAGGAGGAGAAAATATGAAGACGATACAATATGAATGTCGCCCAGGACAGTTGCGATCCACGATCTATCAGGTGTTGGTGTTTATCAATGAAGAAAATAAGGCTCTGATGGAGCGAGTTGCTGAGTTGACTTATGATCCGGATTTCAGCGATTATAACAGGTATCAGTTCTATCCTGTTCATCGTGAGAAGTGGGCAGGCTCTCCTGATGCGCCCCAAAATCTGCGCACCTTGTTGGCCCAGGCTGATGTCTTAGTAAGATGTGTACCAACCACTGAAGATAAAGATGTGTTTATGGCTGGTTTCTTCGAGCATGCAGATGATTTCGATAGGATGAAGAAAGAACTGTATGATTTCGTAGAGAAGGCTTTTGATGCTTCCTGCAAGAACTACTATCCGTATTTGGCAGAGCAAGTGTCACTCAGAAACGAGATGATGCTCGATGTATATAATCATCCAGAGATAAAAGAATATATTAATAAGATTGGTACTGGTGACTTGACCTATGTTTATGCTGGTGAACTCATCGACAAGTTGTTGAACGAGGATGAAAAGGAGAGTATATCGCAGGCTGTCGAAGTTTCGTTGGGTGGTTCTTATGAGAATATCCAAAGAGACGTTAAGCTGATTCTGAATGATTTCGATTTTACATCAGATTCTTATGCTCCAAAGTTCCAGGTAGTGATTCATGAAAAACTAAAGAGAGAAAAGGGTGTCTCAGGTAAGTATGATATCTATCTGAAACGTAATGGAGAGTTAGATGAAGAAGAGCTATTCTTCTCTACCAAGCATGCCAAGGCTCTGTATATCTATTTCCTGATTCATGCATCGGAGAGATTTATTAAGGATCAAATAGACAAAACAGAATTGACAGAGATTTATTTCCAGATTTATGGTGTTAGGGATGAAATAGAAAATAGAATTGCGGACAAAAAGAATGATAGGAATGAGAAGTTCTTCGATGCATTCATCAAGGACACAAAACCGTCAGTGAATCGTACAGTGCAGGCTGCATTGAAGGGTGTCTATGACTATTCCAAGATGAAGACTGAGGAGAACAAAAAGAAACCCTTCCGCGATGCCGAAAAATGGTATATCATCCAGGTTGATGATGATAAGCAATACTTCGTCAGTCTGCCCAAAGACTGCGTGGAGGTGCCAGAAAGTCTGTTAAAAGAACAGAAGGACTAACCAATAACACGTGTTATGAATGAGGAATACTCAAATATTCCTCATATTTTTGCAATGTCAAATATTTCAAATTATACAATTATGGCAAACTATTTTTTATCAAAGTATGTTGTCGAGGGCAACAAGCAAGACATCGACAGTTTTTATGAGATGATGATGAGGCTGAAGAATGCCGATCGTCAGTTGGAACCAGGTCATTTTGGAAACACCTGGTTAGGGTTTATTCTTGAGGAGTTTGGTGAGGATCCGGAAGAGTACATGTGTCAGGGACAGTGGTACGATCTGACCCGTGATGGTGATGTGCTGCGCTTTAAGGCGGAAACAGCGTGGGAGCCTTGTCATCAAATCAGGTGGATGATAGAAGATAAATATCCCTCGTTGAAGTTCTACTATATTGGTGAGAATGATGCGGACGAAATCTTTCAAAAGAAAGATAAAGCAGGAAAGTATTTTCCTGAGAATTACTATCTCAATCTCTTCGGTGGGGATTTCATGCCTGAAATTGAGGTAATGAAGCGATTTGTCACAAAGGAGGATGCGTACAAGTATGTATCTGAATTGACTGGTAAAAGCATCACCAATGATGAGGAGTTTAAAGCTCTCCAAAATGAATGGGATGAAGGTGGAGGAGGCGCATGCTATCTGGCTGAATACGATTAAACAGTAGAAGGTCGATTAAAACAAGTCCCTACCACTTTCCTGGCAGGGACTTTCTCTTAGTGGGTTAGAATATGTTATAGTACTCTTGAATGTCTCGCTTTTTTAGAAGTAGTGCCATACAGGATTCCATCAGCGAGGAGCGCCTGATGTCATGAGGAGACCAGACTTCGTTGTGAGTGGCAAAGAAAGTCAGCATATTGAAGACTTCCCACATCGTCTTGTCACTCTTGGCCTGAGCCAAATTTTTGGCATCCATAGGGTAACCTGCTGACTGATATAGTCTTTTGGTCGATTCGTAGGGAATGATATCGTTGGCATCCCTTTCATCAAGACCATGTTGGACCAACAGGAGCATTGCTGATTTTAGCTCATTGACAGAAGCTTTTGTCCTCATTGCAATTTTCGTATGATCCAGCATGGTTTCCGTTTCTTTTTTGAGGACCTCGGATCTTGAAGTTATATTCAACATCCGTTGAAATTCTTCAACATCAGGAGAGGTGATTCTGGTTATGGAATGACGGGATATCGTTTTTGAACCGTTGCTACATACAAGCCGTATGTAATAATTACCCAGTGATATCTCAGTAGGATTCCAAGTAAAAAATATTCCGTTAGATAAAAACTCATCTCCCTTAGAATATTCCATGAACTGCTCGTTGACAGGTTTCATGATGACAGAAATTCTATTGCCGCCATCTGTGTATTCAACATTTTCCGGATAATAATGATTCTTATCCATATACATCTCCATAAAGTTGAAAAATGAATGAGGAGTTATGACTCTGCCCTTAATAGGTACAACATCAAATATTTGTTTTGCTTGGGCATTGGCTGTTAATAGAATCCGATTATCTTTCGTGGCCTGACCGAAGAAGTTGCGAAGATTGGTTAAACCATGATCGCCGTAACTATCATACGCGATGCGTGCCTGCCCAGACTTGATACCGGCAATCAGATCGATTTTCTCAGCTATCGCAGGCTCTACCTGAACGTTGGTATTGCCTAAATTGTAGAAATTGTCTCCGAGGGCAACAATGTCTTTCGATTCCATCTCACGATAAATGATGGGTAGATCCAGTACTTCTTGTTTGATCTTGTTATATTCACTTGTGTCCATATTGCCTATTTCATTTGTTTGTTAAACAGTTCGTCGAATTGTGTAGCAAAGTCTCGTATCTGTGTCGAAACGTCCTTCTGCAAGGTTCGCAGCTGCTGCTCTTGCTTGAATTTTTCTTCGTCGAAAAAGACATCACCCTTACTACTGAGGTTGTAATACAACTTCACTCCGACATCACCTCGCCGGTGTTTGGAAAAGACCACATAACGATTGCTGAATATGTTCTTGGGATTATCCAGTCTTAGTTCCATCATGGCAGTAATCATGTGCTTCAGGCGGTTCGTGCCTGCAAAGGCTCCTTTTTTTGTGACCTGCTGGATGGTGAGGAATGTGGTGTTTGTATGCGAGGCATTGTCTGCCTTGTTATGCTTCTTGATGAGCGAGAGCAGTTTTGTTTCTGCCTGTCGAGAAGATATGTCCTCTTCCTCTTTGATGATTCCCTGCAATTCATAGAAAGAGTCGATAGCTACGACGTCCCATCCTTGCTCCAAGACTTCTTCTATTTCCTGTAAGTGTTGTTTCTTTCCTTCAAAGTCGGCCTCAACAAACATGATGTTCAAATCACCGAATTTGGGATAGCGCTTGACGTAGATGGCCAGGTCAATCTCGTTCATCTCGGCACTTATAAAGAGAACTCGACTACCTCTGGTATGGCGTGAAATATTTGAAATAAGGTCCATAATGACCGTCGTCTTTCCAACACCAGGATCACCAATAACCATGTAATTTACCCCTTTTGGCAGCCCTTTGTAACTGCAGAGCAGATCGTCAAGGGCTGTCATAGAATGGTAGTTCTCAAACAGTTCGGCACCGAACCGCACATCTTTCATTTTTACGATTTGACTCATGCTACTTCCTCCCAACCTTTTTTGATGTTTGACTCCATTTCAGATGCGAGGATGCTGCGAATCTGCTGCTCGTCGGATGAGTAGCTCATGTCGCGCTTCAGGATGTCCTTGCGACCACTGCTGTAATCAGTGTGGTAGAAGATATAGGCAGGATATCGGCCTGTGCGTTCCTTGTTGGTCTTCCAAATAAGGAACTTGTGGAGCATGATCTTGTCGCCAGAAATCTTACGGAATACCCTGCGCTCCAGCAATTCACTCTTCTCGAGTTTGCCCATCGTGGCCTGCTGCTCCTCGAAAGGACAGAGGTCGGTGAGCTGAGAGATGCGGATGTCGGAGGGTGTAGGGGATTTGTCCTCGCGCTCGCGTTCGAAGACAAGTCCGAAAGCAGATACACCTGGTGTCATGCCATTCATGAGCCAACCCTTTTCTTCATCAAAGGTGAGCAGGGCATTGGTGCGTACCTTGTCGTCGTTGCCCTTGGCCACCAGCTCGATGACACTGAGTTCAAAGACAATCTCAGGCTTAACCATCTGATAGGCGATGCCTCGCGAATCGGAAAGGATGTACTGCGACTCGACATGCTGCTGACAGAGACGATCGAGCAAACTAAGACGGGCCTCATCGGACAATCCACCTGATCCTACAGCAAACACTTGAAAGAGGCCGTCTTCCTTACGAACAGCCATCATCAAATCGCGCACACCCTTGTCGCCTGTGGTGTAACCCACAATGACGGCATCGATTGTATGGCGAGGCTTCACCTTACAGATGATATGGGAATCGGAATGAATGACAAGTCCTTCTGCCCCCTGACACTCTACCCATTCGTCGTAGATGGTCTGCACTTCTTCGAGTGATTCGGCTTTCATCATATCGACAGGAATCACATAGTCGCCATGGAACCATTGACAGAGTTGGGCATGGGTATGCTTGTAATGGTCGGCCTTCCAAGGTTCGCCATTCACTTCGAGGATATCGAATGGGGCCAGTCGGAGTTCATCGCGCAGGGCAGGATCAGCGAGGGCTCGCTTGACATCAGCACATCGAGGACGTCCCCCTTCCTTGGGCATGAAGAGCTCAGCAGCCACAATGGCAGAGGAAACGCCTGCCTGCTGCATAGCCTCGGCAAAGGCATCGATGCAACGCAGCTGTTCGGCTAACTGATTGCCTCCAGAGTTGAGCATATAAGCTGTGCCATCCTGATAGAACAGGCACTGCAGATGACCATCGATCTTGCGAGTGACGCAGAAATCGGTACCATCAACGCGCGACTTGATCTTCGCACCTTCGACCAGCATAAACTTGCCAGCGATATTCTTCTTATAGTCGATAGCCGTCTGACGGCTCTCGGCTGGGATATTGTTCTTTTCCATAACCATTACTTGTTTTAGGATTCTTTCTGTGGTAAACTCTTGAGCTCGAGATGAGTGAGACGGAGGATAAGTGAGTAGCTGTCGCCATCGATACGTCCTTCGAGGAAAGCGCGATAAGGTGTGCCACCATTGCTCATGACCAGAGGAGCGACACCTTTCTGACCTCCACCCACGAGCATCATCACCTGTTGCTCATCGAGTTTCTTGGCCATATCGTAAAGGAAATCGTAGGTCAGACCATTGACGTGGCGCACCTGATAGCTCTTCTTGAAGACAAACGTGCGCATAGCCTTATCTATGGGTATCATCTTACCAGTCCAACGGATGGGCATGCCATCGATGGCAATGTTGCTGGGGATGGTGGTATCAGGCTTGGTGCCCTTCTCTGTACCATCAGGATTATAGAGGTATTCTGTGAGGGTGACACCATAGGCTACTTTCTTCTCAGGAGTCAGATAGACCTTACGGAGACCTTCGAGTTTCAGTCCGGCTTTCTCCATGTCAATCTCAGGATCCTCAGCCATCAGGGCCTCAGGAAGTGAATCGGCAAAATGCTGTAACAGGGCATCTGGTTCTGTCTCAATCGTTGACTTGAGTCTGCGCTCAGAATGGCCGATACTGCCAGATGTGGTCTTATAGACAGTCTTGGTTCGCTTTGAGATATTGCCAAAGGCTACTTCTGCATCTCTGCGACTCTCGTTGGAAATATTAATCTTTCTCATACCTTATTATATTTATAGGGTTCTACATCATACTGAAATCAAGTTCGTCGATATCCTCTTCGACTTCATCTTCAAAGTCGTCGATGATGGTTTCTTCTGCGAGGGTGATCATCGGATATTCGAGTTTACTGCCAGAGAAGAGAAAGAGGCCTGCCTCTGTGCGCATGAGGAAGCCATCATTACAGGTGGATCCTCCACGATAACTAAAGGGGAAGATGTAGATATTGTCGCCAATAGCATCTGCCAGATCGGTGTTAGCCAACTGATAGACTGAGTCCCACTCATGGTCGAGGAACTCCTCTGCAGGAACGGTTTCATGCAAAGCGATGGGGGCATCGAATGAGGAAGGAACAACCTTCAACTCCATACCATTCTCACTGTCGCAGGCTTTTAGTTCAGACTTCTCTACCCAACGGCCTTCGTCATCAACAGTACCTTGTTTGTAAGCACCTGATGGGAGTACAAGCGCATCGTCGGGTGATAGATAGGCAGAGATACAAGTGACGTTCTGCTTATCAGTAGCCACCATATTACTCCAACCATAGAGTTTCTTACGCTCCAGTTTGACAGGAGCCGAACCATACAGGCTCCCTCCAATTGAGAATACAAGTTCTTTTGCCATAGTTCAAAATGTTTAAAGTGGATAATGTTTGTTCATAAACTCTCTGCCGAAAGCCAGTTGGAACTTGGCCTCGTTGATAACGCGCTTTAAGTCGTTATCATTCATCTTGCGCAGAATCAGTTTCATCTGCTGCATCAGTGTTTGCTTCTTTTCTTTGCTCATAATCGTCGTATTTAATGGATTTCGCTTGCAAATTTAAGGAGATTTGTTTTTCATAGGTTGGTTATGTGACGTATATAAATTATAACACGTGTTACAGAAAATGTTACAGGATACTCACGCTGGAAACGAATAATATAAGAATTTTAGTTATTTATAGTGTTGTTTGAATCTTTTTTATTACCTTTGCTTTCAATTTGCAAAAAGGGACTGCCCCCAGTATGAAAAAAGAACGAGATTTCTATGAAACCTGAAACCAAAAGCGCCCATGGTGATTGTTGTTGGGCTGCATACTTAAAAGACGGATCTCTCCGCGAGAACTCCCCGAATTCTTGTTATCTGCACTGAGATATATCAGTGCTAAGTTAGTCTTTTAGGCATTGAACCTGTGTTTAATGTCTATGGGATGGTGTGTGCTTTTTACTAAATATTTGAACTATAAAATAATTACTAAACAGAAATGAAT
>JAEEGH010007401.1_pt1 | contig 26460 bp, 16 predicted proteins | sample 9134181 | NCBI WGS metagenome assembly JAEEGH01 (sample SAMN16246544, study PRJNA631951) | gut metagenome | biome: gut microbiome; feature: rumen; material: DP-attached | host: Bos | place: Iran: Karaj | collected 2018-10 | reverse complement strand
TTCCTCTAAGAGCAGCTGTTAAGCCGCTCAGCAACGGCTTCGCGCCTTGCTGCTCTAAGAGGCGATTTCGACTCGGCTAAAAACGCGGGTCCGTCGGACAAATGCAATTCGTTTCGGGAGTTACCGCTGCGAGCCCTTTGCTTTTGACTCCGAAACGATATTAAGATCACGCCACACCCGAGCCGCCGCCTGCACTCTCAAGCGCACCGGGGCTACAGGACAAGGGGACGGTCCTTCCGTCCTCACCGGCATGCTGCCGCACGGGCGCTGCAGAGAAAACTTCCGGGACCCGTTGAGGGCGCCGGTACTTGCGCGTGAAGCGAAGGACCTCAGCCGGGCGAAAGCCTGTGCCACAGGTAATATGCATCTGCCAAGACCGAAGGTCTTGAGAAGATGCATATAACTGGGGCAGCAGCGTGAAACGCGAGCTGAGGTCTGAGCGAACGTACATCGAGCGTGTTACACGCGAGATGGCGCTTAGTACCCGCTGCGTCCGAATCGGAGTGAGAACGTGTCCCCGGAAGTTTTACTCGTCGCCGCCCGTGCAGAAAAGGCAAAAAAAAGAGGACGGAAGAACCGTCCCCTTGTCTTGGTTATCGTGCGAAGAACTGCTCCAGTTTCGCGAGCAGTGCCTGTTTCTCGATGGTTTTTAAGAGGTATCCCTCGGGCTTGAGGTTTACGACCTGCATAACGCTGTCCTTGTCGTTGCGGCCGGTCAGGAAGAATACCGGGATCGACGATGTCTCCGCGTCGCTGCGTATCATCTCGAGGACCTTCGGGCCGGAAGTGATGGGCATCTGGAAGTCGAGCAGGATCAGGTCCACCTTGTTGGCACCGAGCTGCTTGATCGCCTGCATGCCGGAGTTGGCCATGAACACCTGGTAGCGGTCCTTCAGCCAGTCGCGGACGAGTGCGAGGTATTCGGTATCGTCGTCAACGATCATGACTTTTTTCTTGGCGACCGCCGTGGGGCCCGTCTTCATGACCTTGGCAACGTCCTTGATAAACCTGTCGGTCTCGAGCGGCCTCGGATAGAATTCCCTGATCAGCGTGGAGTTCATCAGCTTTTTGAGCTGCGAGATATCCGACTTATCCGCGATAAATATGATCTGCTCGCCCGATTCGGTAAGGTGCTCTTTGAGGAAATGCAGCACATCGTTCGGAACGTGCTCATCATCGTTCAGATAGTACGCCGTAATGCACTTTTCTCCCCATTTCCTGCCGATCATATCGATATTTACAGGGCAATAGAACGAATCGATACTGCTCTCGGAAAGCTTTTTTCTGAGCGTCCTGATCAGAAAGCTCTCCTTTTCACCGATCACCATCAGTCTCTTTTCCATGTCTTCCTCCGTTCATTTATCCTCAATCCTGCGTGCTTCTTCTCTTGGCGAGCAGTTCGCCCATTCCGTCCCAGTCGAGATGCTTTAATCTCTTTTCGAGTTCGGCGAACAGCGCCCCGTCCTCATCCGACAGACTGTATTCCCCGATCTCTTCAAGCACCATCTCGGCGCTGTCGTAGTCCATGCCCTCCGCGATCTCCGCGAGCGCCGCGAGCGCGTCGGCGATCGTGTCGGGATCCGCAGGCGGCTTTTTCGCGGCCTCCTCAGGCTTTGCCTCTCCGGGGAGCCGGTCGAGATAGCTGCGGTAGAGTTCGAGCAGCTCCGCCGTATCCCGCTTTATCGTATCGATGTCGCTGTTCTTGCCGGCTTCCTCGAGGGCCTCCGCCTTCTTCGAGAGTTCGGCGGCTCCTATGATCCTCGCGGAGCTCTTGAGCGCATGTACCTTGATCGTATAGAACTCCCAGTCCTCACGGAGGAAAGCGTCCTCTATCTCTGCGGCACGGTCGGTAAGCGCGTTCCTGAAATTGCCTATCGCCTTTACGAAGGACTCCTTCGATCCGCAGAACTTCACACCGTCGGCAACATTGATGCCCTCCGCGCTCTCATACGGCGCGAGGATGTCTCCGGCCTGTGCTTCCGCGGCTTCCTTTTGCGCGTTCGCCTCTTTTACGACCGCTCCGTCGGAAAGCTCCCATGCGCGCTGCTTTTCTTCGGGGATCAGCTCCTTTAGTTTCTGTTCGAGCTTTTTGCTGTCAACGGGCTTGGCCAGATATCCGGTAAAGCCCTCGCCGATATAGTAATCCTCGCCGTTCTCCGCTACATTCGCCGTAAGCGCGATAACGGGAACACTCTTGCCGGTTTCGGCGATCCGGTGCATGGTCTCTATACCGTCCATCTCCGGCATCATATGGTCGAGCAGGATCACGTCGAAGTCCTCTTTGTCCAGCTTTTCAAGGCATTCCCTGCCGCTTAAAGCTGTCGTGATCTGTACTCTGGTCTGCTCGAGCAGGCCCTCGATGACCATCAGGTTCATCTCGTTGTCATCGACCACGAGCACCTTTGCGTCGGGCGCAGCGAACATCGGCACATAATCCTCGGTCTCAACCTCGCCGAGGCGGGCCTCGATATCACCGATCGGTGTGGCATCCACAACCTTTTGGATCAGATTGAAGAAGAATGTCGAGCCCTCGCCGTAGACGCTCTCGCAGCGCAGCTCATCGTCCATCAGGGCAACGAACTGCTTGGAAATGTCGAGTCCGAGGCCGGTGCCCTGGATACCCGCGTTTTTCTGCTCGTCGACACGCTCAAAGGGCTTGAAGAGCTTCTCCATGTCCTCTTCGCGGATGCCGATGCCGGTGTCGCTCACGCTGTAATGTATCCTGCAGACGCCGTTCTCCTCGCTCTCTTTCTTCATGGTGAGGGTAAACGAACCCTCCTTCGTATATTTGACAGCGTTTGTGAGCAGGTTCAGGATTACCTGCTTGATCTTTCCGTCGTCGCCGAACAGCCTCGACGGGATCGCAGGATCGATGTCGAGCCTGAAATCGAGGTCCTTTTCGATCGCGCGCACGCGGATCATCGTTACCACCGCGTTCAGCAGCTCAAACGTGTCGTACTCGCGCTCGACAAGGTTCATGCTGCCCGATTCGATCTTTGACAGATCGAGGATATCGTTGATGATGCCGAGCAGGCTTTCCGATGCTTTACGGATCGAGCCCGCGTATTTAACTACAGATGTAGAATATTTTTCAACCGGAAGTGTCCGATCCTCCCTCAGGATCATCTCGTCCATGCCGATGATCGTATTGATGGGCGTGCGGATCTCATGCGACATGTTCGCAAGGAAGCGGGACTTCGCGGTATTCGCGCGGTCCGCCTCGTCCTTTGCCTTACGGAGCTCATCATTGTTCCTGCTGATGATGGTGGCTCTCAGGATGAACCATACGAGCAGCGCGATCGCGCCGGCCCCGATAACGGACGCGGCGATCCTTACCCCGATCTTTTCCCAAAAACTCTTCTGCTTTACGATCTGCAGCTCGATAAAGTTGTATTCCTTATCACCGGCGTTGCTTACGACCGACATCCTGTATGTATAATTGCCGCCGGAAAGGTTCGTGAATCTGAGCGGAGTGAGCTCGCTCCTGCTCACAATGAGCTCGGGTGCTCCGAAGCCCTCGAGGTAGCATCTGATCTTCGGGTCGTTGAGCGAATAGGCCACCGCGTATCCGTAGATCGTGATCGAGTCAATGCCGGCGGGGATCGTTACCTTGCCGTTGCTGCCGGGATAATAGTACTCGCCGTCCGCCTCAACGTAAGGGATCATGAGCTTTACATTGACCGAGCTGTCGTAGTAATTGTCGATATTTACGCAGCTGACGCCCGTCCTGCCCGCCAGATAAAGCGTCCCGTCAGGTTCGAGCGCGCTGTAGCTGTTGCCTGTCGCGACCGAAGGGAGTCCGTTTGAAGTATTGTAAAAGCTGTACTCAAAAGGCTCTCCGGAGAGCAGGTCTTCGGTGTCGGCGACATAGATGCCGTTCGAGGCAAGCACCCACGCGTTTCCGCTCGCGTCGAATTTGATCTCGTAGTTGTTCGAGTAAGGGAACTGCGAAACGGTCGTGATCACGCCGTCCTTCAGATACTCGATGGAATTGGAGGTCACGATCCAGTAGATGCTGCGTGTCTCATCCTTTGTGATGCGCATTACCACCTCACTGGAAAGACCCTCTTTGCGGCCTTTTTTCGTGATCTTATTGCCGTCGATCACATATATGCCGTCGCCGTCGGTCCCGAGATAGAGCTTGCCGTTGTCGCCCTCGCATACGGTCAGGATGACCGTGTTCGTGAGTCCCGTATTGTCGTCGATCACCCGCTCGATCGCGCGATCCTTAAGTATCACGAGACCGCCGTTCGAGGCCGCAAGTATCCTGCCGTCCGAGGCCATGACCGTGCAGCGGAATTCGTTGCTCGGCATGCCGTTTTCCTCGCTGAAGCTCTCGATGCCGCCGTCGCGCGTATAGCAGACCAGACCGTGCCCGTTCGTATAGGTCGATACCCAGAGATTACCCTCACGGTCCTCCATCAGGCATCTGATCCTCGTATTTTCCAGATAGTCCGCGAGAGGGCTGTCCGTCTTTTTATTCTTTGCGTCCAGCACCGTCAGGCCGTTGTCGGTGCCTATATAGAGGTCGCCCCTGTATTTGCAGGTGGCGTTTACGACCGCGCTCTCAAGCCCCGCGATGTCAAAGATATCGGTAAATTTGTTCGCGACGATCTTCATTACGCCCTGCCGGTCCGAGGTAAACCACAGATTGCCCTCGAAGTCCTCTATCATCGAGCCGATCGAGCTCGTCATCGGGAGATCGCCGATCACTCTGTAGGTGCCGTCCGTGTCGATGTAGCCGACCATGTTCTTGGTCAGGAACCACATCCTCTCCGCAGCATATGTGATCCAGGTTATGGAGTTGTTGACACCGCGCGTGGTATCGTTGGGATCCGCGATATAGATCTTCCGGATATTCCTGAAATTATCGGAAAAATCGCCGACCGCCGCATAGCCGTGCTTCGTCCCGAGATATACATGATCGGTGTTTTGCGGATCGGGATATACCGTCGTGATCTCGCCTATCCCGAGATCATCGCCGTTGTAATAGCCGATGCATTTGTGGTCGCGGATCGCGAATACGGCGCCGGCCCTGGTGGTGCCGTAGACGGTGTTCACTCCGTCAAATACGAGTCTCGTGATATATTCGTTGTTGACCAGATCGGCGTCGAGCCTGTGGAGTTTGAGCTCGGTGTCGACATAGCAGATGCCGGTGGTCGTGCCGATGTAGACATAACCGCTGTGATCGCCGGTAATGGATCTGATCGAAAGAGAGGTCAGGCCGTCCGTATCGTCGTAGCGCAGATAGCGGCCGTCATTGTCCATGCAGATGAGGCCGTTGTCGTTCGTTCCGACCCAGAGGCGGTCCATGTAATCCTCATAGATCGCGTTTGCGTTTGTAATGCCCGTAGAAGACTCCATACGGCCGAAAGACGTGCCGTCGTATACGATAAGGCCGCAGTAGCTCCCGATCCAGATAAAGCCGTTTCTGGCGCAATATATGGCATTTGCGTCCGATGTGGGAAGTCCGTTCTTGGAATCATAAAGAAATGCAGCGTATCCGGTGCCCTCAACCTGTCCGGTGACCGCGTAGCCGCCGCCGTTTCTCTTAATGTCCGCCTCGTCTGGAGCAGACACCGAAACGTCCGTACCGGCCGCCGCTGCCGCAAAGCCCGGCGCCGCCGCCAAAAATATCAGAATTGCAGACAGCAAAAGAGCCGCAGCCCTGCTGCCTTTTTTGAATAAGATCCGCATAAAACCCCTATCCTGCATAGCGCATTGTAAAGATTCGACACTTCATCTTCATTATACCCCGCTTTGAGCCAAAAAAAAGAAAAAAATCGTTGAATTTAGTGAAAAACTTGCTATTATAGTTGATATGTATAAAGAAACGGAGGACTTTTGATGAGAACCAGGATCAAACAGCTTTTCAGGAACACATCCGAATACGCTTCCAAAGAAGTGACGGTATGCGCGTGGGTTCGCACAAACCGCTCACAGGCACAGTTTGGATTCCTTAATGTAAATGACGGATCTTTTTTCGATAATCTGCAGGTAGTATATGAAAAGGAACTCGATAATTTCGAGGATATCTCGAGGATCAGGGTCGGAGCCAGCGTTGAGGTTAAGGGCACGCTCGTGCTCACTCCCGAGAATAAGCAGCCTTTCGAGCTGAAGGCTTCAGAAGTGACACTGCTCGGCGACTGTCCCGAGAATTACCCGATCCAGCCCAAGCGCCATACGAGGGAGTATCTCCGTACGGTTGCGCATCTGCGTCCCAGGACCAACCTTTTCTCGGCGGTGTTCAGGGTACGTTCGGTTGCCGCCATGGCTGTCCACACCTATTTCCAGGACAGGGGCTACGTATACGTTCACACTCCTCTGATCACGGGCGCCGACTGTGAGGGCTCAGATCAGATGTTTAAGATCACGACGCTCAACATGAACGATCTGCCGCTCACTCCCGAGGGCAAGGTTGACTTCTCAAAGGACCTCTTCGGAAAGCAGTCGTTCATCACAGGTTCGGGACAGCTCCAGGGCGAGACCTTCGCGATGGCTTTCGGCGATATCTACACCTTCGGACCCACGTTCAGGACCGAGAACTCCAACACCCAGACCCATGCGAACGAGTTCTGGATGATCGAGCCCGAGATGGCTTTCTGCGACCTGCAGGGCCTCATGGACATCGAGGAGGAGATGCTCAAATTCGTTGTTAAGTATGTAATGGAGCACTGCCCCGAGGAGATCGATTTTTGCGACAAGTTCGTATCGAACGGCTTAAAGGATAAGCTGAACGGCATCATCAATGCCAAGTTCACCCGCATCTCCCATCACGATGTCATCGACATCCTCAAAAAGGCTGACGTCAAGTGGGAGTTCGAGCCCGACTACGGCGAGGATATCGCTAAGGAGCATGAGAAGTACATCGTTGAGTATTTCCACGGCCCCGTTTTCGTTACCGACTGGCCCAAGGATATCAAGGCATACTACATGAAGGTTAACCCCGACAACGCGACCGTTGCGGCAGTTGACCTGCTCGTTCCCCAGGCGGGCGAGCTGATGGGCGGCAGCCAGAGAGAGGAAAACCTCGACGTGCTGATCAAGCGTATGGATGAGATGGGTGTTGACAAAGAGGGTATCGACTGGTACCTCGACACCAGAAGATACGGCGGCTGCATCCATTCCGGCTTCGGTATGGGCTTCGAGCGCCTGATCATGTACCTCACCGGCGTTGAGAACATCCGCGACGTCATCCCTTATCCCAGAACACCCAGATCGTGTGATTTCTAAAAAAACTCAAGACACAGATAGACACGGGGACGGTTCTACTGTCTGCGTTATTCGCAGACAGTAGAACCGTCCCCGTGTCTTACCCATCTCTTTTCTTTATACTTTTATTCTATATCTTTATTCTATCCTTTTGTCTGTTACCCGTTTGTACTCTGTCTGATCTCTACTTTGGGATCTACAAGGATATCCGTTACAGTTCTCTCGCCCATAATGCTGTTGTAGGCGAGCTCGGCAAGCTTGCGGCCCATGGTCTCAAAATCCATCTGTATCGTGGTGAGCTGGGGCCTGAACTGGCGGCTTAAGTCTACGCCGTCAAAACCCGTAAACGCTATGTCCTCGGGCACTCTCATACCTCTGTCGAGAGCCACTCCCATAGCTCCGACAGCGATCTCGTCGTTGATGCAGCATACCGCGGTGGGCAGCTCCTTCTGCTCGAGCAGTGTCCGCATCGCTTCGGCTCCGTCGAGAGAATTGTAGGAAGAGAACACCTGCCACTCGGGGCGGAACTCGAGCCCGTACTGTTTTCCGAATCTCTTCAGGCTCTCCTGAAGCCGGAATGAGGGATGTACGGACTTAAAACCTCCGAGTATGCCCATGCTCTTATGTCCTTTTTCCGCGAGATGTCTGACCAGCGCCTCCGCGCCCTTGTCTATGTTTACGCAGACGCCGGAGCAGGACAGGGTCCTTGCCCTTTCGTTGCCGAGGATACAGGGTATCTTTCTGCTCAGGTCCTTAATGGTCCTGACATAGTCCTCCCTTTTGTCCCAGTCGGCGTAGTCCAGGCTTCCTCCGATGATCACGACCGCGTCCACGCGAAGCTCTTCGAGCAGATTCAGGTTCCTGATCTCGTCCTCGGGCGTACTTTTTCCGTTGAACACGATGGTCACATAACCCCTCTCGGTCATCTCCCTCTCGAATACGGAATATACGAGCGGGAAATACTCCTGATAAACGTGGGGGATAAGGAATCCGACCGTATTGCTCTTGCCCTTCTGAAGATTGCGCGCAACGGCATTCGGCCTGTAGTTGTATTTCTCCACAAGCTCGTTTATCCTTGCCCTGTTTTCCTCAGATACGTATCCCTTGCCCGAGATGGCGCGGGATACCTGCGAAGCAGATACCCCGGCCTCCTTGGCAATGTCATAAATCGTTATTTTCTTCTCATTGTCCATGAATCATTCGGTCGGTTCGTCAACCTTGTATTCCGCCATTTCGGCATTGTAGTCGTGGTTAGCCAGATCGTTGATCGCCTCTGTAATGGAGGACTGGTAGGTCTCGATAGCTGTCTGAGGAGTCATGCTGCCGTTAGCTACTTCGCCGATCATGTTGTTGATCGCGCCGTTGAGGTCGCCGAAGCCCTGTACACCGTTGATAACGGACAGCTTGTTGTTGTAGATATAAGCAACGAGCTCTGCTGTCTTAGCATCGTCACACCAGTTCTCGAGCTTGTCTTCCATCAGGTCGTCCCACTCTTCGTTGGTCTCTGCCAGATCTGTGATCAGGTCGTAAACGAGAGCAACATCCTCGGGATTCTCAACGCCGTTAAGAATGATGCGGGCGCCGTTTTCCTTGCCGTAGCAGGACCAGTCCTTAGCCGAAGGTCCCTTCGGGAAAGGTACCCAGCCCCAGTCGTCTGTCATGCCGTCTTCAGCCTTGTTAAGGTATGCGTAGGAGATCCAGAACTCCTCAAGGCACATCATGTACTTGCCGTCACGGAAATCCTTGATGAAGGAATCCCAGCCTTCCTTAGACCAGTCGATGGCGTCACGGAACTTAACGTTCTGAGTGAAGTTCTGAAGTCCGGTAAGAGCCTCAACAACCTTGGGATCGCTAAGGTCGATGTCGATGCCGGCATCGGTCTTTGAAGCTACATAAGCGCCGTCGGAATACAGGTAGCACCATGCAAGGTTTTCTCTTGCGTTGAAGCCGTAGATATCGATCTCGCCGTCGCCGTCAAGATCCTGGTTGCCCAGACCTGCGATCTCCTGGAACTTATCCCATGTCCACTCTCCCTTGTCAACAAGGTCATACAGATCGGGCAGTCCGTACTGATCGAATAAGGTCTTATTCCAGAAAATACCGTAGCGGATCTCGGGATCCTTTAAGAGCATTGCGTAGTTGTGGCCCTTGTACTTACCTGCCTCAACTACATCGCCTCTCCACTTGTACTCGGAAAGATCGAGTGCGGGAAGGGTGTCAAGAGGGTATGCGATGCCGCCTTCGATGAGTGAAGGAAGCAGTTTCTGGGTTACAACATAACCGATATCGCAGACGGGATCGCCCGCAAGTACGCTGGTAACATACTCAGCAACATAGTCGCCGCCGAGATCTAAGAACTCGATCTTGCAGTTGTACTTCTCCTCAACCTCAGCGATCCTGTCGGCAAGAGCTGCCTCAAGAGCGCCTTCGTCGGGATTGGGAGTCATGTCGTAGTAAGAACCGATCCTGAATACTCTGCCGCCGAAATCATACTCGGGCTCAGGCTCGGGCTCGGGTGTGGGCTCCTCTGTAACTGCGGGAGCATCCGTTGTCTTGGGTGCGTCCGTAGCCTTGGGCGCGTCTGTTGTTTTGTCCCCCTGTGAAGGTGCCTGTGTGGTCTGTCCTGCGTCGGGAGCGGGCTCCTTCTTGCAGCCGGCAATCGCGAGGATCATGACGATACTCAGCAGCATTGCAAGCATCTTCTTCACTGTTGCGTTTTTCATAAAAACCTCCTTTTCTGCTTATGCAGTGTATAAATGTTATTTAATAAAGCATTCGGGACTTTTCCCTCATGCAATTATCCTACGATACCGGAGCGCTCGATGCCCTCCACGAAGTATCTCTGACAGATCAGATACAGTACGATCAGCGGTACCATGGCCAGAATGGTTCCGGTGTTGTTCATCATCGAAACAAAGCCGGGGCTGATGAAATTCATGCTGCCGCCGAAATTCGAGTATTCCTGGTAGACCGAAGCCGCCAGCGAATCCAGGGCAACCGGGATGACTTTTGTGCCCTTCAGGTACAGCGAGGTGTAGAACGAATCCATCCACTGCCATACGAATCCGAAGAGGAAAATGGTGACCATCATCGGTACCGCGCTGGGCACGATGATCTTGACGAAGGTCTTAAGCTTCGTGCAGCCGTCCACAAACGCGGCTTCTTCGAGCTCGCGGGGCATGCCCTTAAAGAACTGGCGCAGCATGTAGATGAACAGTCCGTTCTTGAAGCCCGTGCAGGTCACGGCCTGTATCAGGAACGGCCAGTAGCTGTCGAGGAGATTGACCGGACCGCCCTTGACCGCTTTGAAAATCCCGAACAGATCGAAGAACCTGAAGTGCATGAACAGCGGGAGCATGATTATCTGAGGCGGTACGATCAGCATCAGTATCACGCACGCGAACAGCAGCTTTTTGAAAGGGAATCTGAACCTCGCGAAGCCGTATGCGACGAGCATGCAGCTGCACAGCTGAAGGAACGCCACACCGCCCGACAATGCGAAAGTACGCAGCAGCGAGCTCCAGTAATCCATTCCCTTAAGCGCCAGCTTGTAGTTGTTCAGCGTGAAATGCTTGGGTATGTACATTACCGCCGAATCGAACAGGTCCCGCTCACTCATGAATGAGACCGAAAGCTTTACAAACAGAGGCTGCAGGATCGTAAAGCATATACCTATGATTATGACGCCGCGCACGATGCTCCAAAGGCCTCTTCCGACCTTTGCCGCAGTGATCCTGTGCGGTCTTTTGCCAATGTCTTTCATAATGCTTCCTTTCCCGTACTATCGCTCATCATTGTAGAAAACATGTCTTGAGATAATGCCGCCGACTATCAGCAGTATTATCGCGATGCAGACAAAGTATATCCAGGCCATGGCCGAGCCGAGACCGTATTTTACCTCGTCGAAGATCGTCGCCTTGATGTCCTTCATGATCGCGTTGGTCTCGCTCGTGAAGGAGTCGATGATCGTGTAGATGCTGTTTACGAGGATCAGGGGGCTGATCATCGGGAAGGTGATCTTCCAGAAGCTCTCCCATGCCGTAGCGCCTTCCATTGCGGATGCCTCGTACAGCGAAGGGCTGATCGACTGGAGTCCCGCAAGGAATATCAGTATCTGCACGCCGGATGCGATAATGATGCTGTAAATGCCGTTTACCGCGCTTGCCAGGAAATTGATCGCGGATGCCGGCAGGTCGGTGTATTCGAGCAGCAGGCCCGATACGTTCATTATCGTGCTGAAATCCGTTCCGGTCATTTCCGCGGGACTTAATGTCGTCAGCAGCAGGTCTGAGGATTCGAGTCCGAGGACCACACCCGAGGTAAGTATCACGGGCAGGAACAGTATGCTTCTGGCCACTGCGCGTCCGTGGAACTTCTGGTTTAACAGGTTCGCCATGAAGAAACTGAATATGATGACCAGCGGAACCTTGGTGAACATGTCGAGGATCGCCTGAAGCAGCATCCTGTTGAAATCGGGATCGATCGTGAGCGCCCTGATATAATGCTCAAAGCCGCCTTTTGCCGCGGGGGTGAGTACGTATCCCGTGCTCTCGACCGCCATATTGCTGAAGCTGTAGGTGACCGATTTAACGATCATCGGGAGGAAAAGCCCGAAGAATCCGATCAGGAACGGCAGCGCGAATCCCAGTCCGGCCAGAGCCTCACGTCCCAGCAGGGTAAGTCTTAATTTACCCTGCACTCTCTTAAAATATCCTTTGTTCTTCTTCATCGTCCGGTCACCACCGCAAAGCTTCCGGCACTGACAGCCTGACCGTCGACAACGGCGTCGGCTTTTGAATAATTGACCAGAATCTGCGTTCCTTTCTCATAGGTTACGCGCACTACCTTATCGGAGATGATCTCGTGCTTTGCGATCGTCTGCCCGCGAAGACTGCCGAGTACCTTGGCCGCCTTCCCGTAATCCGTTACCGCCTTATCGAGCCAGCCTTCGTAATTTACCGAATAGAGGCTGTCAAAATCGGTTTCCTTTAAGATCGAGTTGTCCGAATATATCCATTTGAAATAGAGTCCCGAACCGGATTCTATGCTCTTGAGCAAAGTCGTGTTGTAGTCGTCGGTCATGTTGAGGCAGTCGCCCGCGTAATCGACGTAACCGTGCAGCACCATCTCGTAGAACGGCACCGCCTCATCCACGATGCGGCTGCGGTTCGAATCGAAGGGCGCGTTGATGACGTCTTTCGAAAACGGCAGCATGTAAGCGTTCGCGTTGTCGATCAGGATCCTGCCGCCGAAGGCCTCGTTAAGGCTCTTTACGGCCGCGGTGTTGTAATCCTTCGCGTCCTGTCTGTCGGTGTAATTCTCGCTCTGCTGATCGGTAAAGAGCATGGAGCTGATCGTTCCGACATTAAAGCCGATGTTCGCTGTCTTTGAGTATTTTTTCTTTAGCTGATCGGTCACCTTCATCGCGAGCGAAGGTCTGATCAGGCATATCTTATCGTTTGAATCCACCATGCCGTTTGAGAGGTAGAAGGTCGATTCCTTTACCGACGAACGGTCGAAATACTTCGGCGCGCTGCCGAGCAGCGTGTAGCCGTCGCCCATCACATCGTAGTAAACACGCTGGAACTCCGCGGTAAAGAATGTGTCTATGCCTTTGCCCGCCATGTCCTTTACGAACTCGTCCTGATCCGTGCCGCCCTTTTTGAGCTTCGAGACGTTTTTAACTTTTGTGTATGCGGTTCCGTGCAGGCCGTCGTTTGCCCAGCCGGAATATATGACATTTATGTTCGATACACCGCCCGCGATCAGCTTATCCGTGATCTCGCACGCCTGAGCGTAAGTCGTAACGGGTGTGACCGCGCGGTATTTGATGCCGAGGAACGAGGCGCTGCGGTCGATCGCGCCGATGTACTCCGCATAGAACGGGAGTCCGTCTCCGCTGAGCCTCTCACCCAGCACGCCTTTTCCGATCAGATATTCGCGGTAGGCTTCGGCCATGCCCGAATAATCGGCCTTGTCCCGGCTTAGGAATCCGTAGCGCAGCTTATAGGTTCCGTTGAACTTTGCCGCCGAATACATCTGGAAGCTGTTGGAGCCGACCATGTTGCCGAGTGTGCTGACGCCGTACTCCAGATACTGGAATCCCGCGTAAACATTGTTGTAGCTGTTGACACGGCCCGAAACCGAAGCGGTGATGTCGGAATATCCGTCGCCGTCCTCGATGATAGCGTACCATGCGCTGTCACCGACCTTTGCGCCGAAAACGGGCATTTTGACCGTAACGGTCTGGTCGATCTGCGACTGCGAGGTCGCGAGCACGTTCATCGTAACATCCTGTCCGTAGACCTTTGCCGTGTATGCGGTCTGGGCCTTATTGTCAAAATCGATCAGCGCGCCGCTGCCGTCGGGAACGAACAGATACCCGCTCTCGCCCTTCCTCGCGGCTCCGAAATAAGGCAGGAGCTCGATATCCACGAGATAGTAGCCTTCTTCGTTGTATTCGACCTCTCCGGGATCGATCTCCGCGATGAGGTTCGCGCCGTCGAGCCTGTAGGTAAGGGGAACGATGAACCAGGGCTTGGTATTCTCGGTCGTATAGCCGTTGTCCTGAAGGTCGAAATCGTAGTCCTCCCAGGTATAGCCGATATCAGTAAGATACCCTGAAAGCTCCTCCTTGATGTAGTCCTTTGTGTTGGCCTTCAGCACGTAAATGCTGTGGTTCTCGAGTCCCGGATAGCTCTCGAGCTTGTCCTTTTTGTCGGCCTCCTTCATAGTCGCGAGGTCGTATTTCGTATAGTTTCTGAGCAGCTTTTTGGACTTCGAGGAGTCGAGCTGCGAGGCAAAGCCCTCGAGACGCTCAACGCTGATGACGCTGGGGAGCAGAAGCTTTACCGCGCCTTCACCGAGCGAATATGTGATCTTTACTCCGTCGTCCAGGTACTCGAGCTCAAACTGTCCCTCCGCGATGCAGTCGCTGTAGTTGTCCATGCTCGCTTCCTGAACGTTTTCGTTGAAATAGCGGAGATAGATCTGTGACTTTAACTGTCTTTTCTGATATGCCGAAGCGAAATCGTCGGTGTTCGCGTCAACCGGATTGCTGTACCAGTAATCCCCGCTCGACTTTACATAAACCGCGATGTTTGTCTCTTCTTCATCCACATAAAGGATCAGGCTTTCGTTTTCGGCCGCTTTTTTCATGCCCGAAGGAGCCGAAGCGTCGGCAGCGTTCGAGCCGACTGTCCCCGACGGGAACACGGATATGAGCAGTATGAATATCATGAGCATCGCACTGAACGATAAAAGCCGTTTCTTCATGATATCCCCCTTTCCTAAAACCTGATCTCCTTGTATATCGTGGTAAAAAATGTGATCATCTGCTGAATGACGTTAAAGAACAGCAGGCCGATGAACATTATTATTCCCATGCCGACCACCGTTAAGATGCAGGTCAGCACCGTTTTTTTGAATGAGTACTGATGCGTGATCATCGTCCCGAAAAATACGAGTATTCCGGTCCAGATGTAGCTGAAAGCATTGAGCACGTAGTAGAATGTGCCCTCCTCGGCCGTTATCCCGAGCGAGAGAACGATCATCGGGATGCGCACGAGGATCATCGGGATCAGCGCGTAGCCCATCGCGATGAAAATGTCCTTCATGCTGCCCTCGCCGTCCATCAGCGAAGTCAGGCACCAGTTGGCCACGCACCAGAGCACGTATATCATGGTGACCGTCAGGATATCTACGACCACGTTTACGTCCTTTAGGCGGACCGTGTTGAACAGGAAGCCCGTAGTCTGCTTCTCAAAGGTCGAGAGCATGATCACGATCACCACAAAGGTGAGCGCGGCCGCCAGAGAACCGCGGTGTTCCTTCTTCAGATCCCAGAATCCGTCAAAAGGATGGAATATAACGTGCAAGCCGTATTTTATTTCTCTGACATAGCGCATTTAACATCACCTGCCCATTTCTTGATCTTCTTGACGACGGTTACGATGATCGGGATCAGGATCAGAACGGCCAGTGCCGCCATGATCTTTCCGAAGTTTTTCTCCATGAGTTCCTTACGGTGATAGTACAGTGCCTTCGAGTAGTATTTCTTGTTGTTGCCGTTCCTGAAATACTCCATGGCCTTTTTGTATTCGCCGTTTGCCAGGAAATTCTTTCCGAGGCCGGTGTAGGCGAACTCGTTGTTGCTGTTGAGGCGGAGGACTTCCCTCCATTCGTTGATCGAGCCCTCGGAATCGCCCGAGTCGCTGAGCCTTAACGCGTCGAGCAGATGTCTGCCGTAATCGGTGATCGAATAGGTCAGGATGCAGTTCATCTGATAATCAAGGATGTAGATCAGCGAAGCGTCCTCATTGATGCCTATCGCTACCGCGTTCTGGACATTGCCCTCGCGGTAGCCGTTCCTGCCGAAAACGAAGAGCGAATTGCCGTCGTAATCATAGCCGAACACCTTGCCGTTGGCGTTGTCGAGGACGAAGTAGCAGCCGTAATCGGTCGCCGCGACGTCGGTAAACGATGACCATCTGTTGTCCTCCGACCTGTAGAGATCGCCGATGATAGCGTAATGTCCGAGGCGGCGCAGAACGTCGTTGCCCGTAGGGTTGAGGCGTCTGATCGCGTCGGCGTTGTTCATCATGTCCGCGTTGGTCAGATTGTTGATCGTGGCGTAGATGAAATTACTCTTATCCACGAAGATATTGCTGTACTCGGTCGGAACTATCGTCGCCATCCTGGCGCGCTGCTCCTTGGTGGAAAAATAGTTTTTCCAGATGTACTGGAACGGTGAGACCGAAACCTGCGCGGCGCCCATGAAGCTCTGGAAATCGCCGTCGATGTTGAACTCGATCAGACCCATGTTGATGCCGTACGCCGTCACATAGATCCTGCCGTCCCTGTCAACGACCACCTTCTGGGGCGTGTAAGTTACCGAAGGATCGATCAGATCCGTTACCGGACGCCCGATCTGCCTTAAGTATTTTCCGTTCTCATCGTACTCGACGAGCCTGCCGTTTCCGCTGTCCGCCACGTAGATGTGGTCTTCTTCGGTAACGAATATGCCCTGCGGTTTTGAGAGCGGATCGCCCTCGCCTTCCGCGGTGTATATCTCAAAGATCAGGTCTCCGGCCGCGTTCGTCTTTACGACCCTCGAATTGTCCGTATCGGCGATATAGATGTCGCCGCCCTTGATGAACATGTCCTGAGGGTTTTTGAGAGGTGTCTCGAAGCCGTCAAAAGTGTAGGTCTCCTCGTAGAGATATACATGAGGCTGCGCGACTGTCTCGGAATAATAGTTGTAGCTGTAGGTTTCATAAGGGACCTCCGCCTTTGCCGGAGCCGGAGCCGCAAGGCTCGCAAAGGCGAGCAATGAAACGATAAAAAGGATTTTTCTTTTCATGCGCACCTCTCCTTATTCCTTGATACCCGAGGAAACCATCGTCTCGATGATATTGCTCTGGCAGAAAACGAAGATCGTGATCGGGATGATCATCATTATTACCGCAACCGCTGCCGTAGCGCCGGCCCTGGAGATACCCGCCGCGGATATCTGCGAGAGTGCATAGGGCAGAGTCTTTAGATTCTCGCTGTAAATGTAGTTCGAGCCCTGAAGGTTCCACAGATCCTGGAAGCTGAATATGATGAGCGTCAGCCATGCGGGCTTTACGCTCGGCATAACGATCCTCGTAAATATCGAGAATTCGCTCGCTCCGTCGATCCTGGCCGCCTCGATCAGCGAATCGGGAACCTGCTCCATGAACTGCTTCATGAGGAAGAGTCCCATCGGTTTCGCGATCGCGGGCACGATCAGCGACAGATAATTGTCCAGCCACCCGAGTCCCGACATAACGAGGTAGTTCGGGATCGCGGTAACATGCGCCGAGAACATCAGGGCGGTAACGATCAGCCAGAAGATCACATTTCTTCCGGGGAATTTATGCTTTGCGAGCGGATACGCGCAAAGGCTGGCAACAAACAGATGCCCGACCGTACCGAACAGCGTGATGAATACGGTGTTGAAAATGTAACGGCTGAACGGAACCCATGATTCGCGCATCAGCACGAAGATGTCGTGGAAGTTCTTGCCTGTAGGGTTTCTGACAAAAAACCTGGGAGGGAAGATGAACAGCTCCTCGAGAGGCTTTAACGAGTTGCATACGGCCAGCACGAGAGGCAGTCCCATGAACGCGCCGAGCAGGACAAGGATCGCGATGCTGAACGCGTTTCCGACCATCGAATGGCTCTGTTTCGCTCTTTTTCTGTGTCTTATCTTCATGATCACTGCCCTACCTTTCTGAGCAGGGCCTGGATCACTTTATTGCAAAGGATCATGACTATGAACAGCAGAGTCGCGATCGCTGATGCGTAGCCCATTTCAAAGCGGATGCTGCCGTAGTCCACGAGGTGGGAAACAACGGTGTGCGCCGCGTAGTTAACGCTGGGGAAGCCCGCCAGAGCCGCGAGCTGGTCATGGATCGCGAACGAGCTCGTGATGGTCATTACGGCGCCGAACATGAGCTGGGGCTTCATCGAGGGGAGCGTGATGTACCAGAGCTCCTGGAAACGGTTCTTTACGCCGTCCATGTAACCCGCCTCATACAGCGACTGGTCGACGTTCTGGAGACCGGCGATGAACGAAAGGAAGCCTGTTCCCATACTCATCCACAGCACAACGATGATCAGGATCGGGACGATGTATTTCTGGTCTTCGAACCACAGATGCGCCGAGTATGTGATCCCGAGCTTCATCAGCCATGCGTTCGCAAAACCGTAGGTATCGCTCGAGAAGATATATTTCCAGACGATGTATGCCTGTCCGGAGATGGTGGGCGCGTAGAACAGCAGCGTCATGAACGCGCGGATCTTTTTGTTCCTGATGTCGTTGATCATCCATGCGATGAAGAGCGCCATGAAATAACCGATCGGACCGGTGATGACCGCGAACAGGAAGGTATTTTTAACGGCTGTGAGGAATACCTCGTCCGCGAAGAACAGGTCGACATAGTTCTGCCAGCCCACGAATCTCGGTGTTTCGAGCACGTTGAAGTAGGTGAAGCTCAGTCCTATCGACACGAGCACCGGCGCGAGGATGAATACCGTGAACAGCAGGCAGTAGGGCAGAATAAAGAGATACGAGGTCTTATGACGACGGATATCTTTTTTGAGGAGCCCCGCCCGCTTCTTTATGTAGCGCAGGTAGATCGACTCGGAAGTATTCTCTTTTTGTACTTCTTTTTCCATTCCGATTTCTCCTATTCCCCTTATTCAAGAGGCAGCCCGAATTCGAGACGCTTTCTGCTTATCTCGTAGTTGATCTGCTTAACGTAATCCTGAAGTGTTTCCCTCGGATCCTCGTTGTTGTTGTAAACGGTGTAAAACGCATTCTTGATATGTCTCTCGGTGAAATATCCGCCGGGAACCTGAGGCAACGCCTTTACCCAGGAGAGCTGTCTGGTCAGCTCCCTGTAGTCGGCCGTAGCCCAGGGCAGATTCTCGAGCGCGTTCATATTCGCCGTCGCGACACGTCCGGCCACGCCGAGAACGTTTTCTATCTCATTGCCGTATTCCGTCTGTGTGTAATCGCTCATCCACCACTTAAGGAACTCCCAGCCCTTTTCCTGTCTCTTGCTCGTCGCCATGATGACGCAGGCCGTTTCCCATGCGGAAACCGAATGATCGATCGTTCCGTCCTCGCGCTCAAAGCCGGGAACCAGCGTGAATGCCCAGTCGCCCTTGATCTCGGGCGCGAATACGGACAGGTAGTTGTACTGCGTGTAGTCGCCTATGGCCAGCGGCATCTCGCCGGTACGGAAGCGACTCGCCATATCGTAGGATACCGGCATGCCGTAATTCACGTAGTTTCCGCTCCACTGCTTGAACGCTGCGATCGCGTTCTCGGTATCGAGCGCGCTGTGCATCGAATCTTCGGTGTAATACTTTCCGTCATGCTGGTAGAGGAACATAGCGAAGGTGGTCCAGTCGGGGAAGATACCGATGTTCATGTTGTTCTTCTGGATCACCGCGAGGCATCTGTAGAACTCATCCCATGTGGTCGGAACTTCAAGTCCGAGTTCGTCGAGGATATCAGCCCTGTAGAACATCACGTGGAAGGACATGGTCTGCGGCAATGCGTACACTCCGCCCTCGAGGGTGAACTGGTCGAATGCTTCGCTGTAGAAGCGCTTCTTGACCTCCTCGAAATCGTCAAACTGCGTAAGATCGACAACCGCGTTGCGGAGCGCATAGTTCATGGGCTCGATGCCCGCCACGTTCAGCGCGACGTCGGGTCCCTTGCCCGCAAGGGTCGCGGAAAGGAGAACGTCCTTGTTTACCAGCTTTATGTTTACGGGAATACCCGTTTCGGGAACAAAGTAGTTGTCCACGAGAGTCTTGATGACGGTGGCCTGATCGCGTCCGCCGCCGGTCATGCTCGTGATGTTCGTGCCGTCCGCGAGGATCCATACATCGAGCACCTCGGTGGAATCGTCGTAGATCTCGCCGATGCTGTCATAATCCTCGACAAAGCTGGCGCCGAACTGCTTCAGCTCGTGGAAGAGGCTCGCGAAGAATCCGGGATTGACTTTGGGTTCCCCGGTTGCGGATCCGCAGACGAGCATGTAGTCAATCTCGAGCGGCTGCTCGCTCATCGTAAGTATCCAGGAGCTCAAAGATACGATATTGTCCTTGAACGCGGTCCACTGCTTCGCGATGCTCTCGGGCTTTTCGGTCATGCGTGCGAGCTGGTTGATCAGGTTGTCGATGGCCTGTGTCTCGCTGCCCTTGCGTCCCTTCGAGTATTCGGAAACCATCTCTTTGAGCGTCTTTATCGCGGTCAGCTGGTTCGCGAGCGTCTTTAACGTGTCGGGGCATTTGATCTCGAGCTGGTAATCGCGCATCGTGTCGGGCGTGCTGCCGATGATCATCAGCAGTTCCCTGTAGGCGGTATTCAGCTTATCTACGCTGTCGCTGGCCACCAGAAGGATGTCCGCGAGCTCAGCGCCGAGATTGACCCTGAACGTGAGTCTGTGCGTTCCCTTGCTGAATCTGAACCAGTAAGGACTGTCCCCGTTTCCGAGTACCGAGAGCTGCCATGCGTTCTCGTAGTAGAAATAGAATTCGTCCGCCTCGGCAAAAGGTGTCCTGCCGTCGATCTCGAGCGAACGGCAGACCGTAACGCCGGTATTCTTGTTCTGGCGGTACTTGACCATGATGCGGTAGAGGCCGTCCTCGGGAATGTCGATATCCCAGGATATCCACTGTCCGACCAGCTTCCAGTTCGTGCCGCCGATCGTGTTGAGCCTGGTCTTTGACGCGTTGTAAGGCTCGGTAAGCGACGAAGTGCGGTCAGGTATCGGATAGAGTGTCGAATCGGATTTGAGGACTGCTGCCTCGCCCTGAATCTTAACGGGGCTGTCTTCGGTGATCTCGGCAAATCCTGCCGCGCGGTTGGCCGCGTCATAGTCCGCGTACGAGAGCAGTCCGGGCTCCTGTTTGAGCACAAGCTCTCCGATAACCATCGGTTCCTTTACAGAGGTCAGCGTGATCGTGTTGACACCCTGCTCAAAATAATATTTGTATGCGCCCGTCACATAGCCGTCGCTGTCTTTTACGAACGCGTCGGTCCATGCCGGAGCTTCCTCCTGACGGGGCCTGATGTCGTTGTCTCTCGAGTCGCGGCCGATCAGCTCGGCGTTTGTCCAGGTCCTCGTAAACTCAACGTACTGAGAGCCCTCGAACGGTATCTCGCCATTGATGTAGACCTTGCGCTCGATAGTATTGTTCTTGCCTTTGATCGGGAAATAAGTAAGGCTGATGCTGTAGAGTCCGGCCGTGGGAACATCGACCTCATAGGTCACGGAGCCTTCTTCTTTGGTCAGAAGGCTTTTCCCCGCGCGCCCCTCGTATGAATCGAGGACCTCAAAATCCTCCGATGCGGTCAGGTACGCATCACCCGGTATGACTATCTCGCCTTCGGGCTCCGCGGCATCCGAATGCTCTGCGATATAAGCGCTGTAGCTCTCGGCGTCATGCACCATGGCGCTGATGTCGGGCCTGTAATCGCTCTCATATCTGCCGGCCGATGCCGACGCGAACAGAGGCGCAGACATCGAGACGATCAAAATGAACGCCGCGGCCTTTTTTAAGAACTGACCTCTCATACCTATCCAACCTTTCGTTGCGGTAAAAACTTAAGGAAGCTGCCACTCGGAAACAAATGATATCTCCATGTCCCCGTTTTCCTTGAACTCTATCGGCAGCCAGATATATCTGGAATCATGCAGCGCGTCCGCGAACCATCTGTCGCCCATGTAGATCCATGTATCGCTCGCGGGATCGCGGAAAATGCATGTGCTCTGCGATTCGAACGTGGTGTGGTTCTCATCGTCGAGACACGGATCGCCCTTCGATTCCCACTCTCCCATGACGGAGTCGGAAACGTAAAAGCGCGCCTGGTTGGGCGCCCATCCGGTGCATCCCGAAGTCATGAGATAATACTTGCCGTCCCTCAGGAAAAGCGCCGGCGCCTCACGCTGAGCACCAGGGAAGAGACGGATGAAATCCACTCCGTAGACCGCCTTTTCGGGGTCCGTTGCAAGATATGTATACTCATCGTTGAGCTTGGAGATATAGAGCGTTAAGTTCTCCTCGCTCGAGTAGATGATGTAGGCTGTGCCGTCGGTGTCCCTGAACAGGTTCATATCCCTGGCCATGCCTTTGCTCTCGGGGTACTTGTCCTCCTGGTCAGGCGGGCAGGTATTGAGCCTGTATCTGCCGACGAAACGGTAAGGACCGAATGGCGTGTCGCTGACGGCTACGCCCGCACAGGCCGCGGCATAGTTGCTGTCGCTGGTCGCTGTGGGGCCGTCAGCGTGAAACCAGAGGATGTATTTATCTGTCTTCTCGTTGTAGATGAGTTTGGGGCGCTCGATGACCGCACGTTCCGCGCTGAGCGCAAGTGCGACATTGTCGAGCTCTTCGGATGAGTATCCCGCATAAACCTCCTTAAAATAAGGATCGGTCTCGAGGACTCTCCTGTTCGGCACATTCTTCATGATGATGCCTTCAAACTTCCAGTTATAGAGATCGTCGGAGCTGTAAGCGCATACTCCGCCGCGATAGCCGTTGGTCTTGTCCTCGCCGACCCATACCCACTTCGTAACGGGCTTTCCTGTCTCGGGATCGGGGATCTCCATCTGCTGTACCTGACCGCCGTGAGCCTGGATGGGAGTATTCTCCGTATCTCTCCATACGGCACCCGGCTTGAATGAATCGTATCTGTACTGTTTTGTAAGCATCTTATAACTCTCCCTGAGATTATTGAATTTCAGCCTGATGAGGTTTTCTCCCGCCTTGCCGTCTTTTGCGAGAAACTCCTGCGCCTCCGCGTAGGCTTCGAGGTAGTTTTTCGACGACCCGGCTGTGTATATCGCTTCGGGATGCTCGACCGCCATCGCTTTGACTGCGGCCGAAAGCAGTTCTTTGGTGTATTCGGGTGTTATCGCGATCCTGATATAGCTCAGGATCGGTGTGTCCATGAAGTTTTTGATCTTTGAATTGAAGACTTTAAGATTCAGCTCTCCGTCCGTAACATCGACGGAAAAGCTCTTTTCGTTTTCCTGATAGCGGAGTATCTTTTCGGAATCCACCAGTACCGTTCCTTCGCACTCGGCATCGATCCTGCGCACTCCGAAGGGATTGTAGAAGCCGAGCGTAACCGTATAGGTCCCGTCCGGAACACTGAAATCATAGCAGATCTCGGCTTTGCTCAGGTCTGTGACCGAATCGTCTATAACCCATTTATAGGCCGTCGCGCCTTTGCCGAGGCTGTCCGCGTCCCGTTGCATCGCGGGGTTCTCACGGTATCCCCAGACCTTTCCTGTCCCGGGGTCTGTACCGTACGGCATATCCGATACCGACTGGCAGAGGCCCGCGAACATCCCTGTGGGGAATTCGGCGGCGTCGGGTGAGCCGCAGTCTACAAAGTACAGCAGGAAATCCGAAAGCAGCAGGTCATCCTCGCTCCATACGAAGCAGTCATCGCCTGCGGGTAAATCTGTTGCGGATACGGCTGCAGTAGGTGCCGCGCCTCCATCCGGCGCGTCCTTCACGGCGCAGCCCGTGATCAGTCCGAGGAGGGCCAGCCCCGTGACAAATGTAAATATCCGGGCTCTCAATCTGTTGTGCATCGCAATCGAATCCTCCTTAAACCGGTCAAAAAGAAATGTCTCCTTTGTACTTTGCACCATAAGAATATACCAAAAGCCCGAAATGTGCAATCGATTGCCTATACAAAAATAATCTCGATGTTTTGTGCATGTTGCACAATTTTAGTTATGATACAATCGATTTCACATAGAGAAAACGATTAAGTTGCATCATTCCGCATCCAGCAAAAAGCACAAAAACCTGTTTTATCTCTCCTCCGGTTATCCTTGCAAAGAACGGTAATAATTGATACTATAAAATAAAAGAATATGCCGTATCGGCACAGGTCAGACGGCATTACGTACGGAGAACATCATGGGAAATGAATTCTTTTTCGACTGGGAGCCCGTATTCATGGAAAAGCTCCAGTCACACATCGGCAGTTTTGGGACTTCGCTCATGTCCTTTTTCTCGGCTTTCGGCGAAGAGGTCATACTTATCGCTTTCATGTGCGTCCTGTATTTCATCGTGGATAAGGAAGCGGCCAAATATGTTGCCAGGCGTTTCATGATCGCGGGCTGTTTTTACGCGGGCATCAAGAACATCGTCTGTCGCCTGCGCCCCTATATGGTGCACGATAATGTCAAATGCCTGAAACCGGTCGACAAAAGCGCGGATCTGATGGATATCTCGGCTCAGGGCTATTCGTTCCCGAGCGGTCACTCATCGGGTTCGTCGTCGATCTTTATCGGAGCCGCGATATATCTAAAAAAACACATCCTGACCGCGGTTTCCGTGATCATCGTTCTGCTGGTCGGCATCTCGAGGTTCTGCCTGGGCGCGCACTATCCCACGGATGTGCTGGCGGGCTGGGCCATCGGTATCGCGAGCATCGGCCTGTTCTCACTGCTCGAGAAACTGATAAAGGACCGCAGGATCATATATCTGATCTTTATCGTGCTCTTTATCCCCGGCTTTTTCTTCTGCACGACCAATGATTTCTATACAAATTACGGCCTGATGACCGGCATGTTCGCCGCGGACCTCTTCGAGGAACGCTTCGCTAAGTTCGGCAAGCCCGCGAATATCTTCCTGGGGCTCCTCCGCATCGCAGGCGCGATCGTGCTGTACTTCGGCGTCAATGCCCTCTTAAAACTCCCGTTCGGCAGCGATTTCCTCGCCTCCGGAACGACCGCCGCGCATATTGTCAGAAGCTGCAGATATTTCGCGGTCATCTTCTTCTCGCTGGGCGTATATCCCGCCTGCTTTAAGCTTTTTCACAAAAAAGAAAAGGCGGCCTGAAAGCCGCCTTTTTAATTTAGTATATCATTCAAAAACAATGTACGGATCCTCCGGATCGTACTTAAACACCCTGAGATAATACGGGCTGTCGTCCTCATCGAAGGTCATGTACAGGCACATCGTGGCGTCAGCCTTGTTATCGGGCAGGTCAACGACGAATCTGCAGAGTTCTCCGGGTTCGAGTGAAGCACAGTACATGAACGGTCCGGGCTCCCAGCCGTTTTCCTCATTCTTGGGGTCGTAGCCCTCCGCGGGCTCATGCACCTCTATCTCAACCTTTCTGTAGCCGGAATTGACCAGGATCAGCTCCTGCGGGTTATTCCAGGGGCAGCTTACCCATTCGTTGTCCGTTTCATCGATAAGAGGCCATCCAAGCTCTGCGCAGGCCTTGCTGAGCGCCTCGTCGGGATCGGCGATCGCAACGATCCAGCGTCCCGCTCCGGCATCATCGACCAGCTTTTTAAGCTCATCGGGGAGCTCACGCTTTTCGTCATAGGAAAGACCTTCGTCCCACCACCATGCCGAATTGCCGAAAAGAAGCGTAGCTCCTGTGGGAGTGCCGTCATCGTAAGTGATGCTGCTGTCCTCGATGAGCGTCCCGTCATCGGAGAAAGAATAAGCATATCCGTCATCGGTCCCTTCAAAATCAACCGCTACGCGCGATCCGTATTCCGTCCGCGAAAACGTACAGGTTCCGTACAGTACCTCCGAGTCGCTGTCGGGGATTTCCCTTACTCTCGTTACCGTATAATCATCATTAAAGCAAACATATATTATCTCGTCCTCATCTGCGGCCTGCCATTCCCAGCCCTCGATCTCACCGCTCATACAGTACCAGGTACCGATGAAATCCGAATAATTCCCGGTCAGCTCAGTCTCAGGCGCTTCGGTGGGCTGCGGCTCCTCCGTGGGCTCGGGTGTGGGCGCCTCTGTGGGCTCTGGCACCGGCGTGGGAGTAGGTGCCGCGGTCGGGACCGGAGTAGGCGTCGCGGTTGCCGCTGCGGGCTCCTTTGTCGGCTCCGTATCCTTATCCGTGCCCTTAGAGCACCCTGCCGCAAAAACCATCACGGCTGCCATTAATATCGCGATAAGCTTTTTCATGGTGAATCCTCTCTGATCATTTCATAACGATCGTATAGATGCGGCCCTTTACGTAGATCTCCTTTACGATCGTTCTGCCCTCGGCAAGGCGCTTGATGTTCTCATCCTGCCATACCTTGGCCTTAACGGAAGCCTCTTCCTCCTCGCGGCCGACCTTGACCGTGGACTTAACTTTGCCGTTTACCTGGATAGCGATCTCTATCTCATCCTCACGCGCGAGGTCCTCCGAATACTCGGGCCACTTCTCGTAAGCGATGGTATCATTGTGTCCGAAGATCTGCCAGATCTCCTCGCCGATATGAGGGGTGATCGGGCTGAGCATCTTGATAAGGCCCTCTGCGTACTCCTTAGGGCAGGAACCCTTTTTATATACGGCATTTACAAAGATCATCATCTGGCTGATCGCGGTGTTGAACGCAAGAGCCTCGTAGTCGGAAGTAACCTTCTTGACCGTCTGGTGATAGATCTTGGTAAGCTCGCCGTCATTGTCCGCGGTGAGATTGCCGGGTTCGGTAAAGAAATTCCATACGCGGTTGAGGAAACGTCTCGCGCCCTCAACTCCCTGCTTGCTCCAGGGCTTCGAAACCTCAAGAGGTCCCATGAACATCTCGTAGAGACGGAGTGTATCGGCACCGTAATCGCGTACGATATCCGAAGGATTAACAACGAACTCGGGGAAACGCTTACCCATCTTGATGCCGTTCTCGCCGAGGATCATGCCCTGGTGAACGAGCTTCT
>JAEEGH010007398.1_pt1 | contig 26465 bp, 16 predicted proteins | sample 9134181 | NCBI WGS metagenome assembly JAEEGH01 (sample SAMN16246544, study PRJNA631951) | gut metagenome | biome: gut microbiome; feature: rumen; material: DP-attached | host: Bos | place: Iran: Karaj | collected 2018-10 | reverse complement strand
AAATATATCATAAAGAAAAAGGCCGGTTAATTCATGAAAGAATAAAAAAAGTTGATTGTTTTTGTCAGGAAAAGTAATCCACATTAAAGCATAAAAAAGAGCCATAACAGGTGAACCGTATCTAATCCAGGGACGACGTCTTCCTAATTTTGAATGAGTTCTGTCTGCAAGAAAACCATATATCGGATCATTTAATGCGTTCCATATTCCGAACAAAACCCAGACAATTGTATTAAATCTGGCATCAAGTCCCATCTTATTAACAAATAAATACTGAAATGCCGCTCCTTCTGCAAAGGCGCAGAGAATTCCTGTTGCAGAATTTGCACAGGCCAGCCAGGCAGCAGAACTTGTTTTTACAAATTCTTCTTTTGAGTCAATTTTGTTTTCCATACTTTTACATCCTTAAATTAAATGTCCGCTAAAAAAGAACTGACAGCATTTTTATAGCGCACAGGATCTTTGATAATACTCTCCGAATGATTTGCATTGTCAAACAGAATAATATTTTTTTTAGATGGAATATTTTGAAAAATTTTTTCTGCATGCTCAGGCGGAATAAAATCATCCATTGCACCATGAATTATTAGGACAGGACATTTTATATTTTTTGCTGCTTCTGCAGGTTTGATTTTGTTTAATCTGTAATGCTGGAAAACGAAAAGATATACAGCACAAATTTTTAAAAGAAAGTGAGGCAGATGCATAAGGCTTAGTTTATATTTTAAGAGTTCGGTTAAATCCGCATATGCACAGTCAGAAATAATGAAATCAATTTTATCATTATACCTTGCACTTAAAAGAACTGTAGCGGCACCAAGGGATTCACCATGAAGACCAATATGAATATCTGAACCATATCGTCTGTATGAATGCTGGATTATTTCATGAAGATCACGGCTTTCTTTTGCTCCCATTGTTACTGCTTTATGTTTATTATCCCCGTGACTTCTTTCGTCATAAATAATGCAGTTGTATCCCAGACTGTGAAAAACTTTTGCATATTTCAAGCTGCCTTCTTTATCCCAGGTATAACCATGTGCAATAATCACAAATTTTTTACTATTGTGGTATGGTATAAAATCTGCATGAATTAAATAACCATCACTCATTGTAATGATATAAGGTTTACGTTCATAATTTTCAATTTCAATATCAATCAAACCTTTTTCTACATCACAGCGGTGAGTAAATTCTTTTGTAAATCTTTTTGGATAAGACAGCATTATGCAAAGAACTGCAGAAATACTTAAAAGAGCTAATACTGATAAAGACAGAATAACTGCAATAACTATCAGTATGATAGAAGATACAGACATAAAAACTAAAACCTTTTTTAATTAATTTTCTCCGATAAATTTATTTTATGTCAGTAAATATTACTTGTCAAAATTTTTTTATGAAAAATATGTAAGTATTTAAAAAAAGAAAATCTGTTACTATCACACTGATAATAACAGATTTATAAAAGTTAAGAAGTTAAATTATAAAAAGGAGATTATAAAATCTTTCCATTTACACTAATTTGCCCCTGACAATTTTCTCCCTTAACCAGTTTAGAATCTTTACAGATAACTTTAATTGAAGAATCTTTTTCTTCAGCCTGTAGAATTCCTTCAAGATTCATTTCAGATGCAGTGAGAGTAATTGTTCCTCCGTTAGAACCTGTCCTACCCCAGTGCTGAGAATCATTTTCTTCACACAGGATAAATACATCTTTTGAGGAATATGATTTGCTTTCACTTCCAGAACAGAAATTACAATTATCAACTGTTACAATTGCATTTGTATTTGTAACATAGAACATTGCTTCCTGCTTATCAGCAAACTGATTTATGAAAGTACAGTTTTTAAGTTCAACATTTCCGTCTCCTTCAGAAGAATCTCCTGAGAATGACTGATAAATCATTATGCAGCCCTGACCTTGTCTTGCTCCAGTAAATGTGGAATCAGAAACTTTAACATTGTTTAATCCTTCTACCACAATTGTCTGGGCACTTTCAGATTTTCCATTCACTCCCGCTACAGTAATTGATCCGGTTGAATAAATACAAGGTGAATCATTTGCACTTGTTTTCAGATTATTATTTTTTCCAAGAAGAACAATGTTGCCACCTCCCCTGTCTGTTGCAAGGGCAGCAGAATTATTTCCCTGAGTAGAAATATTCACATTACCGTCCAGACATTTTACAGAAGCATTGTATGAAGCAAACAAACCTCTGGAACCTCTTCTGGAATTCTTAATTATAATTCCATTTTGAATTTCAATTTCGGCACTATCTGTTGCGAATACCGCATTTCCATGGATTGCATCAGTTTGAATCGTAAGATCTTTCAGGACAGCTTTTGTATTTTTTCCTACTGCTACAATTGCATCATTAATTCCATAAAAATTATATGCATCGCCTCCAAGCTTATGCTCATCACCGTCACCTTTTTTCAAAACAGTAACTCCATTAAGAGTTAAAGAACCTCCGTTAATAACAAGAAATGCAATTTCATTTTCTGAATCAACAGTAACAGTACCATTTTCAAAATCAGATGCATTAAAAGTTTTATTTTCACCATCAATCAAATACTTTGCATGATAAGTTACAGTAACACCTTCTGCATTCTTGAATGTATAAGTAATGGATTTTGCATTTTCATCAGAACATTCAGCATTATAAGTTTGAGCAGAAAAAGGTTTTCCCATTCCTCCAGGACCGCCAGGACCACCTGCTCCTCCGGGACCACCCATTCCGTCTGGAGGCATCTGTCCAGGTTTTCCTTCAGGAGGCTGACCTCCTGGCATTTTTCCATTCTGTGGTCTCTGATTGTCAGGACCTTTATTACTCTGAATAAACTCATCATTCTCCGGACCAGAAATTACATCTTTTGTTTTGCATGATGTAATGAACAGTGCAGCTGCTAAAGTAACTGCTGATGTAATAAGAATTGTTTTTTTCATTTTGCACCTCTGAGTAGAATCATTTATTTAGAAGATATATTCAGACAATTTTTGAATCATTAGAAAACTTTAAGAAATGCATAAAATCAATGTTATATAACAATAGAATAATCCAGAAAAAAAAAATCCCTCCACATTTAAAAGTGAAGGGATTGAAAAATCAAATTAATTATAAATTGAAACTGCCTATAAGATTTCCAAGGCTGTTCAATGAACTCTGGTTATTATCTGAATCCTGAAGAACTTTTTCCATTGCATCTGAAATTAACTGAACGCTGTCTGTCATTCCCATCATAAGTTCTTTAATCTTTCCTGTAGATTGATTCAGAAGTTTCATTTCCTTTACAATCTGTTCACCGCCAGCAAGCATTTCCATAGAACCATCTTTAACATTATTTGTAGAATCACTAATCTGCTTCATTGCATCAAGGACCTGCTGATTTCCCTGGGATTGTTCATCCATAGCATTCTTAATAATATTTTCCTGCTCCTGAACTGTTTGTGACAGTTTATAAATTACATCGAATTTCTCCTGAACTTCTTTTGTTCTCAGAGAAACAGATTCAATGGAAGCAGAAAGAGCCTTAAGGTTCTCACCAATATTTTTACCCTGGTGACTTGACTGTTCTGCCAGTTTACGAATTTCATCTGCAACAACAGCAAATCCCTTTCCGGCTTCACCAGCGTGAGCAGATTCAATTGCTGCATTCATTGCAAGAAGGTTTGTCTGACTGGCAATTGTCTGAATGATTGAAGAAGCTTCCATCAAGGCAGCGGACTGTTCAATAATTTCCTGAGAAGTATCTACTGCAGATTTAACACTGTTGCGACCTTCATCCGAAGCTTTTCCAAGGAGAGAAACTGCTTCAGAGTTTTTGTCAAGAATGTTTGTCATACTTTGAATATTTGCAACCATTTCATCTACAGCAGAAGAAGAGGAATCTACACTCTCAGCCTGTGCTTCTACACTGCTGTTCAAATTTTTGATTGTCTGCATAATCTGATTTGCAGATGCATCAGCTTCAACAACACCTGCTGCCTGACTATTAACAGAATCCCCGATCATTTGAATTCCACTGGTTATATTTGTAATGCTTCTGGAAACATTCTCCATATTTTTTGAAAGGCTTCCCGCATTTATATTTGAATCTTCAATTGATTTCTTAAAACTGTTAAGAACCTGACGCGTACTATCAGAAAAAGAATTTAAATCATTTACAACTTCACCTAATTCACAACGAATATTAACTGGAAGTTTTTCCATTGTATAATCTCTTTTTGAAAGAGAATGGGAAAGAGAGTTGATGGAATTCATATTAATCTTTACATCATTTATATTGCAGTAAAAATCAACTACATCCATAATGATTGCAATTGCAATAAAAGGAAAAGTTCTTCCAATAAAAGTTATATTTGAAAGCTGTCTGTTTCCTGGAATAAAGAACATACAGGTTATCATAAACGCAAGTCCCAGCAAACCAAATATGGCAGAAACAACTGTACGACTTACAAGTCCCATTGTCTTGTATTCTTTCTTATAAGGAAGCCAGTACAACCTCTTTTCAATACTCTGCATAAATAAAATATATGTAAATAGAGAAAAGACAAAAGTGATTCCCAGCATAAGGGTAATTTCATAGAGGAAAGGAGACTCATTTCCAAAAGCAGCATACTGCAGTCCTCTTTGCTTATATCTTACTGCATACATTATTGGAGCCACAATTGACAATAAGACAGGAAATGCGATTGAAACTTTTTCAAATAACATAACATATTTGTTTGTTTTTTTTACAGATTCTTCGCTTCCGTCAAATGCTTCCATCTTTTTCTTATAAAGAAAAAAAGTAATAATAGGAAGAAAGATCTGAAGAAAAAGCAGAGGATACAGGGCAGGATCATTTAAAGTTATGGACATTTCCTCTCTATTGATTGCACCCATTCCCATTGCAACAAATCCATAACATAAAGAAGGAACTAAATATGTTAAAGCTAAATAAAATAAAGTTTTATATGAAACTTTAACCTTATTAAAATCCTTGATGTCTTTTGTATTCATAATTACCTCTCCCAGTTTTTTGAATAATAATCATTGAGACATTAAATTTTAAAACATTAAATATTTAGAAGCAGCAATAAAATAAGTAGACCTATTATATAATTATAACATAATATCGATAAAAAAATAGAAAGACTAAAATTTTATGCACTTTCCACTTGTTATATAACAATATTTTTATATTTTTTCTTATTCTACAGTGAAATTAATACTCTCACTTTCCTGACCAAATTGTACGGTAAGATTGTGTCTTCCCAGTTCAACAGGAATTTCAAAACTGAAAGGTCTTTCAACTGTAAATTCTTCATCGTCATAAAAGACTTTCAAAACTTTCTCATTCACATCCAGGCCCCCGATTACCTCAACCTGAATCTTTTCTTCCTGGCCGTTTCCACTTTCATACTTGTAAAAGATTCCACCATCCTTAGGTGAAAGGATTTTCAATGGAGAAGAATTATAATCTAATGTTCCGGCAAAGTTTTCACTTGAAAACCATTTTTGAAATTCTGCAGGATATATAGTAATTGTTTTTCCATCTTCATTTCTGTGATGCCAGCTGCATTCATCAAATTTATTTTCATCCACATCTTTTTCCGGAATATATTCCCATATTGTATTAGGACAATTTTCTCCGGCCTTCATTCCTGAAAGGGAACATATTTTTTCTCTAACATAACCAAGAGGCTTTTTAAACTCTTCAAAATTATACTCTGTTACAAAATCCAGGACTTTTTTTGCAACATATGCAGGAAGGGAGGAACCTGTTTTTCCCACTACAGTATTTCCATTAAAATTCCCCATCCATACACCAATTGTATAGGAAGGCGTAGAACCTAATGCAACAATATTCTGATACTGATTTGCAGTTCCGGTTTTAAACATTGAAGGATATTTTGTTTCAAAAGTCTGAGTAAAACCAAATCCAGAAACCCGTGCAGATTTATCACTTAAAATATCTGCAATAATACGGGCTGCATTTCTGGAATAAATTCTTTTCTGGCCGGGAAGAAGTTTTTCTACCTGATCAAGAATATCATCATCAGCATAAAAATCTTCATCATATTCAATTTCATTTTCTTTTACTGCCAGATTTTTTTCATCAGAATTTATTTCCAAAACAAGAGGTTTGTAGATTCCGTCATTTGCAAAAACTGAAAATGCATTTGTTAATTCTTCAAGAGTCACTTCTCCGGCTCCAAGGGCCAGTCCCAGATCTGCTCTAAGACCATCATTTAGGAGAGAATTAAAACCTAAATCCAGAAGTTTATGGTAATAAGGTTCCACACCTATTTTATCAAGAAGATAAACTGCAGGAACATTTAAACTTGAGGCCAGCGCCATACGGCTTCTTACAGGACCGTTAAAGCGATTGTTAAAGTTTAAGGGAAAATAAATTTTGTCAGAACCAAACTCTAATGGAATGTCAGGAAGAATTGTATTAGGCTTAATTAATCCTTCATCCATTGCCATAGCATAGAGGAAAGGCTTCATACTGCTGCCCATCTGATTGGGAACTTTTACACCGTCAATCTGACCGGAATACTCTTCATCAAACCAGTCATTACTTCCAACCCAGGCCAAAACATTACCTGAAGAATTTTCAATAAGAAGAAGAGCGGCATTGTTAATGCGGGCCCCCTTAATATTTTCCAGGGCAGACTTCAATTCAAATTCTGCAAACTTTTGTATCTGCAAATCCACTGTAAGTTTTATTTTTGTATTTTTTTCCTCTTTTAATATTTCATTTACAAGATGAGGAAAATAAAAAGGCCATTTTTTTTCTTCGGCAAGTTCAGCGGCAAGAAGAAATGCATCTTCATTCCATTCAATTTTTTTTCTGGATTCCTTATAAAGTTTCCATGCTGCATTTCCATTTTCTTCAGGATTAATTGCAGGATTATAAAGCCCAGGTCTTCTTGGAATTACTGCAAGACAATACATCTCTGCCAGATTAAGCTCTGTTAATTCTTTGTCAAAAAAATATTTCGCAGCAGAAGTAAAACCTTCCACATTATTACCAAAAGGAAGGTTGTTCATATAAAGCTCAAGAATTTGTTTTTTTGAAAGCCTGGCTTCCAGACGAAAAGCATTTAGAGTATCTTTTATTTTTGCAGTAAAATTTCTTTCTGGAGAAGGAGAAATCATTCTTGCCAGCTGCATTGAAATTGTAGAAGCCCCGCTTACCCTTCTACGGTTTGTAAGATTCTGAAAAAAAGCCCTGACAACAGCAAAAAGATCCAGTCCTGAATGAAAATAAAAATTTTCATCTTCTGCTTTCAGGGCAGCCTTTACCAGCTCATCAGGAATATTTTTAAGTGGAGTATATTCCCTTCTTATACCTCCATCAACAGAAGTCACTTGCAGCAGCTCATTATTTCTATCATAAAATGACCGGCTGTATTCATGGCTTTTAAATCTGTTAAAGGCAGGAAAGGGAGAAAACTTAAAAAGGGTAAAAATGGTAACTGCACAAAGTACAAAACTTCCTGCAGTTACCAGTAATTTTTTTAACTTATTCAATTTGCTTTAGTTGATTATATAAATATAACCATTGGTATTACCGAATACTTCAGGTTCATACATACAGTCAATTTTCACAGGAGTTACAGGGTAAATTCCATTATGAGCTGCACGGAACGAGAACCTTACAGTTGTACTCTGAGGAACATAATTCCAGAAATAATCAACTTCATTATCATAAATAACCTTATTACTGTAATAATCATACCAGTCGTACCAGTATTCATATTCTCCATTATTGCTATTTAGTTTGGCGGTTGGATTTGCATCTGAACCGGAAGTAACAAAAGTTGAATTCAGAATTTCTGCTCCAGAAGGAACCGGAACTCTAAGAGCCGCATAACTATAACTCTTATCAGTTTCATATGTAACTTCCATTACATAAGTTCTGCCGCTCTTAAGTTTCATAATCAAACCATTCTTTTCAGGTTTAACTTCTTCTTCTGTATCAATGTCATACACTCTTGTCTTAACCTTAAATCCCTGGTTACGTTCATTTTGAATTTCATCAGGAAGTGCATAGGTCATTGAAGTTGTATAGTAAAGAGTACCTTTTCCCTTAACCTTAAAGTTCAAATCAAGAGTTTCATCCCTTGGTAAATTCTTAAGGACATTTCCAGACAGTTCTTCTGTTTTTGAAACAGGCTTTGCATCAACGCCCTTGAACTTAGCAGACATGATTTCCTTGTTCATTAAATCAATGCTTGCGGTAAAGTCGGTTGCATCAAGATTACGCTGCTTTATAACAGTCCACATTGCTTCAAGAACCTTAGCCGTAGAAATTGTACTGTGCCAGTAACCGGAATAAGACCTTTCGTTAAGCAGTCTGTAAATAAGTCTGTCAGCCATCTGGTCAGTTGGATTTACTCTTACAAGAAGTTCCAGCATTGTTGCCAGTTCCCCTGTGTAGTTATAGTACCAGCTGTAATAATTTCTGTATGGATGAGTAATATCCACAGAACGAAGAGTTGGTCTCATGTAAGCCTTAATCTGTTCAGCACATTTATAGGCATTTGTTTTTGCATCTTCTCCGGAATGATAAGACCATGCAAGTCCAAGATAAGCTCTTGTTTCAAGATCTCTTACATCCTCACGGGTCATTGACCTGAGGATATCATCCATGCGGGAATCTCCAAGCAGGGCAAATACATAACATGCCATTGCCTTCAAATCATCATAATAGTAATAATCTGAATTTGAAAGTTTCTTAACACTATAGTAAATATAATCCTTAAGGGCATTAATATTAATCGGGAAGTCCCTGCTCTTGTAGTCACGCTGCATTGCAAGTCCATAAATTAAGGCAATACGCAATGAAACGTATTCATCGGATTTCTGACCTCTATCCGGCCAGTAAGGGAAACCACCATCCGAATTCTGCTGCTTTACCCAGTCCTTAAAGAAGTGCTTAACACACTTTCTCACATTTTTCACTTCAGAATTCATGTCGAAGACATCAATGTAATCTTCAAATATAACCAGAGGAAGTACGCGGCTGGACTGCTGTTCCATACATCCATGAGGATATTCAAAGAGATAATTTACAGATGTAGAAAGTGCTCCCAGATGGGTTGCATCCAGTGTAAAGGAAATATTTCCCACACCGTCTTCTGCAAATGAAGGAATTATAATCTGTTCCTTTTGAGATGCAGATTTTTCACTATATTCAGTCTGACCTGTCATAGAAACAGTTTCTGTAAAGTAAGTTTTTTCTATCTTAACTTTCGAAACCATCTTTTCTGAAAGGGCAGCACATTTTGTAGTGTAAACAAATTCCACATTTCCCTTTTCTTCTGCTGCAACATTAAAGTAAACAACAGAACTTGCACCGCTGGCAACGTGAATTGTCTTTGTGCCCACATCATCAAGAACAGCTTTACCAATGTTAGAGGTAATACCCATTTCTTCATCATCAGGATCATTTTCTGACGGGTTACGGATTTCCATTGATACAGTAATATCATGTCCTACAGTATCCAGATTTGTTACCAGTACACCACACTGTGCAGTATCCCTGACTCTGAGACGTCTTGGCTGAACTGCCTGAACATTGATTACATTCTGAACTACAAATTCATCTTCCTGAAGTGTCAGCAGATCTCCCTTTACACCAAAAGCAGTCATGCGGAAAGTAGAAAGATTAGACGGCACCTTAAAGGTAAAGCTGACCTTTCCGTTCTTATCAGTGATTAATTCAGGTTCAAAGAAAGCTGTTGCCCTGAAATCATTGCGGATATCATCTTCACCCTTTTCACTTGAGTCACCGCCCTGAAGATTCTTTATGCTGTAAGTTACAGGATCCATAAGGTAATCACGGCTGTCTCCTCCTGAAACGCGGAGAGGGAAAGAATTGCTGTCGTAGAAATATGAAATTGGATCAGGAACATGATAGTTAATCAAATCCAGAACCGCTCTGTCCGCAGCCATTGCCGTAAGTTCTGCACCTTCAACAGGCTTGCCTCCCTTGAGGGCAGTAAGAGTTACTGTTGCAGTTTCTCCAGGGTGATAAATAATTTTGTCTGTTTCCATCTTAACGGTAAATGCCTTTACCCTCGGATTAATGAATACAGGAGTAACACCATAATAACTCTTAGGCTTGTCCATATCTCTTTCACCGTATTCGTGTGTCGGTTTTCCATGACGAACAGAATAAGATGAAACGGAAACGTAAACCACCGGAGTATAGTTTCTTGCTATAGGTATTTCAATTACACTGCAGGCCTGATCAAAATGCTTTACTTCTTCTGTAAAGATACCTTCTCTTTCAACAGTAATAAGATAGTCGCCAGAAGGAAGAGGACTTTCAAGAAGAATTTCAGCTGTATCTCCAGGATTGTAAACTGACTGAGACGGAGTAAGCTTAAGTGAAGCGCCGTTGCCTCCACCCCAGTAACTTGAACCGGAACCAGAAACGTAGAAGTTATATTCAGCAGAAGTTTTTCTTCCTTCTGAATCATAAGCCCATACTGTAAGAGTATGATATCCTGAATTTTCAGGAGTGAAGTTGATTTTACCTTCACCATTAATCAAATCAATTGAGCCCCTGGCCTTTTCATCATTGTGCTCGGTATAACTTTCCCAGACAGAACCGTCAACAGAATTGCGGTAATTGTAGGTCCAGTACTGGCAGGAAATTGAGTATTCAACCTTTCCCCTCATCTTTGAAGAATCAGTTAAAGGCTTTTCATCAGGAGTAAGGGCAACAACAGGATAATTGTAATTAACCCCGGTCTTCATAAATCCTCTTGCTTCCAGAGGTCTTGCAACACCCACGTAGAAGAAAGCAGGATGAACAACTTTTGTTCCAGTGCTTGTAATCTTCTGATTAGAAACATCTGTTACACCAACTTCCAGACGGTAAATATAAGGAATTCCATTAACTGCAGGATCCGCGGTGCAGGAAAGATAAGCTTTTCCTTCGTCATCCAGAGCCCCGTAATCAGAAGACAGGAGTCTTTTATAATCATAGATATCATTTGAGAAATAATACTTTGAATAATTCTTTGAAGAAGGCCTGAAACTTGTAGGTTCGCAGTACCAGTCTGCTTCATAAAGTGCTCCTGCAAGATATCCGCCTGCAAGATAAGATGAAGCAATAGAAGCATCAATTACGTCTCCTGCAAAAGCAAGCCCCTCTTCCATCTTTAATTCAGACTGAATTTTAAGAGGTTCAAAATATGCAACGGTGATTGGTGTTGATGCCCTGTATGATGAACTTCCATTTCTTTTGTAAGTTACAACATAAGAACCAGGTTCAGCATCTTCCGGAATAACAAAGGAACCGTAGAATCCGCCGGCGTCTGAAGTTTTACCACTTGCCTCTCCGTAAACAGTATCATCCCGGTAACTGTTTCCTTCAAGAGTAACTGTATATGAACCATGGTATGGAGTGTAGCAGCCCATCTGCTTGTCTCTGTCTATTCCACGGAAGGTAACCGTTTCTCCCGGCTTATAAAGACCCCGGTCTGAGAACATAAAGACTCTATTTGAAACTGAATAAGCAGAAGAAATGCTTGATCTTGCAACTCCAGACTCCCAGTTATTGTGGGTTCTTGGAACAAAGAAAAGCTGATCATCCTTAGTCTTTATTACTACAACAACATTTTCTTCAGCATCATAAGCATACTTTGAACCATGTTCAAAATAGTTTCTGGCCTCATCATCAAAAGGAATTACAGCCAGACCATTTTCATCAGTAAGTACTGTTTGTGTATATAAAGTTTTATACTGATAAGAGAATTCCCTGTTTGTAAGATAAACTTCAGCTCCCTTAACAGGTTTATTATCAGACATAGTTCTTAACATTACAACAGCCCGGTTAATTCCATAGCGGACAGTTGCTGCCAGGTCAGTTACCTGAACCTGAAGGCTGTTATCATTGCTGGAATAGGATTCATCCCCGTCCCATGAATAGTAAAGATAATCTGCATCAACATTAAAGTTTACAGCACCACGACCATTTTTCAGATATGGATCAAGATCAATTACCTGGAAGTTGTGAACATCCATTGCATATGAATCAAAACGAATTGCATCAGCATCAGTTCTTGAGAAGGAAGGTGCTGAACTAAGAACAGGTCTATCTTCACTTGTAATACGGAAAGCAGAATCTTCACTTACGTTCATATATTCAAAAAGAAGTTTGTGAGGGAACTGGGCTTCCATAATTTTGCTGCCGTAATCCAGATAATTTATGAAACCACGATAATGTCTTCCTGTAATAGTAAAGCTGATTTTTTCCGGCAGGTTATCCCCATAAACACTTTTCAGTCTGGTTGAAACATCAACATGAAGGATTTCTTCCGGCTTTGCATTTAAATACTGAATGCGCAGTCTGTTGTCATAGCAGTAATACTGATTTTTGTTAATCTTTTTTCCATTAACAGTTACCGCATCAAGAACAGTTGATTCATCAATATCTTCCGTAAAGTAGAAGTATACGGAATATCCGTAGCCCTGGTTGGAATATTCTTCAGAACTGCGAAGAGAAAATCTTTTTCCAATATAAAAATTCTTTCTGTTAGTTTTTTCTTTTGCAAGGTCAGAAACTTCCATTGAGAATGAAGAATCTTCACCTAACTCATCAAGAATCTGGACATAGAAAGCCCGGGATTTTATTACCCCATTCTGGTCAGTATTTGTATAACGGCTGTCTTTATCCATTTTAACTTTAAGGGATTTTAACTCACCGCCCTGCTTAACAGTAAAGTTTTTGCTTACATAATCTTCATCAAGATAGTAGTTAAACTTAATCCAGAAATTATTAACCTTTCTTGGAGAAATAGTTGAACCTGTATATTCAAAATCATGGCTGCCTGACTTTACGCCGAAGTAAACACTGTCAATTCTGATGGCGGCAGTTTTTGTTACAAATACCCTTTCACCAGTAATAGTCTGGCCGTCAATATCCTTAAGATTTTCATTTACCGTAATTGTGTACTCAACGGCAGGATTCAGTGTAGACTTTGACAGGAAAGAAACAGTCTTTGTACCAAGATAAGAGTAACTTCCTTCAATCTCCGGAGTAATTGTAAAGATTTTCCGGCATTCTTTATCTATTTCAGCCTGATCCGGATCACTCTGGAGAGGCTTTACAGGATTAGAGAATTCAACGTAAAACTGAGGATTGGAAAGTTCACCGGGAACGCTTTCACTTGGATACCAGTCGCTTACATAGAAAGGTTTAAGTTCCTTTTTACTTTCTTTTTTATTTGAAGAAAAGATTGATGTTTTTTCAGAAGAATCTTTTTTTCCTCCAGACTCTTTTTTTGAAGAATCTTCACTCTTTTTTGCTGAAGGATTTTCCAGAGTGGAGTCGTTATTCTTTTCTGCCTGCTTCTGGGCTTTTAAAAAATCCAGATATTCAGACAGAGACATTCTTTTAGTCTGATACTTAATTCTGTACTTGCTTAAATCCTGGAGAGGAGGAATAGCACTGGTGGTAACATCATCAGCAGGAGCAAAGTTATTAAGGTTTACCTTACCAGGAGGAAGTGCTTCTTCAGGAAATTCCGGTCTGTAATCAAGAGTAAAAAAATCTTCAGGAGAAATAAATGAATAATCCTGATAAACCTGATTTTTTTTCGGTGAAGAAGCGGTTGCACCTGCATTGTAATCAGCACGATGCACATTCTTTAAGAAAGCAGGTCCGTCGGCCTTACATGTTGTAAGGATAAGAGTTACTGCAATCAAACCAAAAAGCCCTGAAATGAATCTACCAGTTTTTTTCATATAGACCTCTTTTTTTTTGGGTTAAATCCATACTATAAAAGTAGCATTTATAATAAATTTTATAAATACCCTGTTATAATATGCCTGTATTTTTTGATTTCCTGGAGATTTTAACCTATAGCCTGTTACTTGTCAAATTTTCAAATTTTGTCATTTTACGGAATAAATCCCTGTCATTCCGCCTTTACTTCATTAACCAGCTCTCTGCCTTCTACAAAGGCCTTAATGTTACCCAGGGAAACTTCAGCAATGTTAGAAAGAGCCGTTGTTGTAAGAAAGGCCTGATGTCCTGTTACAAGCACGTTAGGGAATGTAAGCAGGCGGGCAAGAACATCATCAGTGAGAACTTCAGTAGAAAAATCCTTAAAGAAATAGGTTCCTTCTTCTTCATATACATCAAGGGCTGCTCCACCAATTTCCTTATGTTTAAGGGCGTGAACAAGAGCCTTTGTGTCAATCAGGGCACCTCGTCCTGTATTAATGATTACAGCATCACTTTTCATTGTCTTAATTGAATCATGGTTAATTACGTGACGGGTTTCTTCTGTAAGGGGACAATGAAGGCTGATAACGTCACTTTCCCTGAAAAGCTTTTCCCTGTCTACATAAGTAAAACCTTTTGAAGCAGCCCAGTCCTGAGCAGGGAATGGATCTGACACCAGGATTTTCATACCGAAGCCGGAAAGAATTTCTGCCATAATCCGTCCGATTTTTCCGGTTCCAAGAATGCCTGCAGTTAAACCGTACAGGTCCCGGCCGGTTAACCCTTCAATGTTAAAGTTTGTAGTTTTTGTCCTGAGATAAGCCTGAGGAATATGACGGGTTAATGACAAAAGAAGTGCAACCCCATGTTCTGCTACTGCATGTGGAGAATAGGCCGGAACCCTCATCACCTTAATTCCAGCTTGTGAAGCTGCTTCCAGGTCAACATTATTAAAACCAGCACAACGGAGGATTATCATTTTGACTCCATTTTTTTTAAGGCTATCAATCACCTGAGCGTTAACAATATCGTTTACAAAGACACAGACACCGTCAAAGCCGCTGGAAGTAAGAGCAGTTTTTTCATTCAGCTTAAAATCAAAAAAATCAATTTCAAATCCGAAACTTTCATTTTCTTTTGTGAATGCTTCCCTGTCATAGGAATGAGTATCATAAAAAGCAATTTTTGTCATAATTTCGCCCCTTCAAACTGAAATAATAATCTTTTAGTTTAAAGATAAAGGCCTTTTCCTTTAAAAGCAAATTTTTTGACAGCGTTTTCTTTTATTTAATCCCGGCTCATTTATATTTCCAGTTCCAGGCAGAAAGATCCAGGCAGCTTTCAATCTTTTCTTCCACTTCGTCATTAAGATTGCAGAATAAGTCCAGACCTGTTTTTTCTTCTATATAATTAATTGTACAGGCATTCTTTTTAATTTCTGCAAGACCCGCTTCCCCCATGTTTTCACCGTGATGCAAATAAAAGCCCAGGGCTTTATAAGTACAGCCCCCATTCTGATCAGGAATTTCGCTTAAAAATGCCATAAAGTAATAATCAGGAAGGGCAATTCCTCCGTAAAGAAAATCTTCCTGATTGAAGCAGAGACCATTTTCATCAGACTTAAGGTAATACATTTTCCCCTTATTTGACTGACCTTCACTGCTGCAATAGTTTTTTTTCAAATGATTCAAATCGCCGCCCTTTACCACATACACTTTATTTGCCCCGGCAGCAATTTCTCCTTCGCAGAGATTTCTTCCCTTAATTTCAAAACTGTTCCAGTAATGCTGATTAAAGGAAGGAAGTTGAGGTGACATATTTGTTAAATAAAAAGTCTGATTGTTTGCTTCCTGATCAAAAAAGCGGTCCGCACTTGCAACCAGATGGCCCTTGTCTGCTCCGTTAAAAGAATGGTCTTTATAAACCGGTCCCCCTAAAATCTGAGGAAGAGCAGGATCTTCCTGAAAACCATAGCCCTTGTTCAAAGGAAGCTTATCACTTCTGGTAACGGAATCATTCCACTGAATTGTATCCCGGTCAAAGGTAAAAGCAACCCAGCGGGAATGTTTTAAAAGCCGGTCCCATTCCAGGGAATAATTTACTATTTTTTTTCCATTAAAATTTACGGTGTGAACAATCAAGTCCATTTTATTCTGCACAAGAGGAAGTTCAAGGCCTGAATCAGAATCAGGGACTGTTTGAGCATTCAGATAACTGAAAACTGCACCTTCAACCTCTTCAATAATTTTTTCCCTGGATTTTTCACTACAGGATATAAATAGTGAAAACATTAAAAGTGTATAAACTGAAAACAATATAAGCTTTTTATTCATAATTTTCCTCAAACAAATTTGAAACTTTATTTTACAGAAAAGTATTTTGTTTTACAAACAAGTTATGTATAATCCACATGCCGGGAGAGTTCTGGGGAGATTTTTTTAGGAGATTTATTCATGAAGAAAGCAGTAAAAATTCCTTTAATTATTTTGGGTGTTCTGTCAGGACTTTTCATTCTTATTGTGCTGGCTTTGAATGTGGGCAGATTCATTGCCTTCAGAGATTACTACGAAATCCGCACAAGAGAAGCCCCTAATCCGGGACTGAATGACGGTTTTGTTCCCCAGGGAATAACTTATAATGAAGACAAAAATTATTTTGTAACAGTGGGCTATACTGTAAAAGGCACAGGCTCAAGACTTTACAAAATCAGTGACAAAAAAAACATTCAGCAATTCGACCTTGTAAAGGATGGAAAAGAATGGAACGGACATACAGGCGGCCTTCAGTATTTAAACGGAGCCTTTTATCTTGCAAATGAAAGTGACGGCGTTTACAGAATCAATGAGGCTGCTCTTGAAAACTCTGAATCAAATCAAATTGAAATAGGTGAAAAGATTTCAGTGAACAATCACTCTTCCTTTATTTTTTCTGACAACAAGTATCTTTATGTTGGTGAATTCAATGACAGCAAAAATTACATTTCCGAAAATGAAATCACCTGGGAAGGAAAAACACAAAATGCAATTGTAACTAAATATGATGAAAGTTTTGAAAAACCTCTTGCCGTTTATTCAATTCCAAATCAGATTCAGGGATTTGCAATTACAGATAGTGGAAAATTTGTTTTATCAAGAAGCTGGTCCGTTAAACCTTCAGACTTTTTCATTTTTGATTCAGCAATTGAAACAGGGGAACTTTACGATGGAGCACCACTTTATATTCTTCACAGGGATAATGTTTCTAAAGATATAAAGGGGCTGCCTTTCAGTGAAGACCTGGACTACTTTAATGGAAAGGTTTACACAATGGATGAAGCCGCCTGCGATGCATACATGCTGGGCAAATTCTATTTTGATTACAGCATTTTCAGTTTGAAGATTGACTGATAATTTAAATAGCCCGAATGTCGAGTTTTGAAAATCAACGAATTTATCAAAAAAAACAGCTCCCAGTCATGAAAACAACTTATCAAAACTCGACATTCGGGCTAAATAAAAATCTTCAGGATTAATTATATCTTGTATCTTCAATACGCTTTGTCTTTTTTTCACTGCGAGGCAGTTCTCCAATACCTACAACTTTTACAAGAGGTGTGAGATTGTATTTCTGCTTAAACTCATAGGCAATTGTGATTGCAACTTCGCTTCTGTCTACACCACCTTCAACTTCTACAGTAATAGTAATCTGATCTTTACCATCTACATGTTCAATCAGAGCCCTGTATTCAGATGAAGTACCTGGAACAGTTTTAATTACATCTTCAATTGTACTTGGGAAGATAATATTTCCCTTAACCTTTACCATGTCATCGCTTCGTCCAAGGATTTGTGTAATCCGTGGATAACTTCTTCCACATTTACATTTGCCAGGAACAAAAGCAGCAAGATCATGAGTTCTGAAACGGAATAATGGAGCACCCTCTTTTACAAGTGTAGTTAAAGTGATTTCACCAACCTGACCTTCCTCTACAGGCTTGCCTGTTACAGGATCCAGAATTTCAATGTAAACGTAATCATCAAAAATATGAATGCCTTCAGTCTGTTCAGTACAGTTGATTCCAATACCAGGGCCGTAGCATTCAGTTAAACCGTAAATATCATAAAGTTCAATTCCGAAAATTTTCTGAATACGTTCACGCATTTTTTCGCCCCAGCGTTCAGAACCAATAATACCCTTTTTAAGCTTAATATTATTTCCAATCTTACGGGCTTCCACCTGTTCTGCAAGAAGAAGTGCATAAGATGAAGTTGCACAAATTACTGTTGAACCAAGATCCTGCATCATCTGAAGCTGCTTTTCAGTATTGCCTGGTCCCATTGGAATTGCCATTGCACCCAGTTTTTCACAGCCTGCCTGAAAACCAATTCCTGCAGTCCAGAGTCCATAGCCCGGGGTAATCTGAATGCGGTCTTTTTTAGTAATACCTGCAAGTTCATAACAGCGGGCAAACATTACAGCCCAGTCATCAACATCTTTTTGTGTATATGGAATAATAACCGGAGCACCAGTTGTACCACTTGAAGAATGGATTCTTACAATCTCTTCATCAGGTACAGCTGCAAGGCCCAAAGGATATGCATCCCTGAGATCCTGCTTGGAACAGAAAGGAACAAGATTTTCAAAATCTTCCTGTGTCTTAATATCTTCCGGATTTATATTTTTAAAACGTTCTGTGTAATAAGGATTTCCACAAGCCTTTACTCTTTTTATCTGATTACGAATTTGTTCAAGTTGTTTTTCTGTAAGCTTCATAATAAATTCCTGTATTTATATATTGTTTCTATTAATAGTAATACTATAAATACAGGATGTCAAATTCTTTTTGTTACTTTTTATAGAAATATTAAACTTCCGGATCAATTACTGAATGTAATCAATTGCCTTAACATTCATTTCATAAAATTGAGGTTTCACTAACAGTTTCAAGGCATCCTTAAGCTCATCTTTTGAAACCAATCCAGTTTTACTTGCAGCTCCAAGAAGAACCATATTTACAGCCTTCTGGCTTCCCAGTTTTTCACAAGCTTCTTCAGTATTTACATCAATTACACTTGTATTATTTTTCAGGTAATCGATCATTTCATCTTCCCTGAAAACTTTACCGCTTAAACTTGCAGAAGAAGGCTGAACTACTTTTCTGTTTACGATTATCATTCCGTCTTTTTTTAAATAATCAAGATTTCTCACAGCTTCCGTTGCTTCAAAAGCGATTATTAAATCGGCCTGACCTTTTGGAATGAGAGGAGAATACAAATTATTCCCAATGCGTACATGACTTACAACCGAACCGCCTCTCTGAGCCATACCGATTGTTTCTGCAGACAGAACTCTTTTTCCGCTGTTCACTGCAGCCTGAGAAAGAACTTTTGCAGCAAGAACAGTTCCCTGTCCCCCCACTCCACAAATCAAAATATTTTTATTCATTCTTTCCTCCAATAGCTTTTACAGGACAAAGACCAGAACACAAGCCGCAGCCCGTACAAAGAGAAGAATCAATTTCAACAAAATTTTTTCCCTTTTCATTTACTTTCAGTGAAAGACTTAAAGCCGGGCAGCCCAGTTCATTAATGCATTTTTTACAGCCTATGCATTTGCTTTCATCCACAGTTTTTGGTGAAGGAAATTTGTATCCCAGTTTTCCTGCAACAGCAATACATGGAGATTTAAAAATAATTGCGCTTACCCCAGGTGCAGCCGATGCAGTTTTTACTGCAGAAACAGCTATTTCCTGGTCAAAAGGATCCACTTCCAGAACAGGAGTTACACCCACAGCTTCCAGTGTTTTTTTAATGCTGATTTTATCTACAACCTGTCCCATCATTGTAATGCCAGTTCCAGGATGAGGCTGATGTCCTGTCATTGCAGTGGTAGAATTATCAAGAATACAAATTGTCTGCTTAGCCTGATTGTAAACACCGTTAACCACACCAGTAATTCCTGAAGCAAAGAAAGTTGAATCCCCGATAAAAGAAAAACAATACCGGTCCTGTTCATTGTGATAAAAACCCTGAGCCATTGTTATGTCTGCTCCCATACAGAGACAGGTATCAGTCATATCCAGCGGCTGTGCATTTCCCAGAGTGTAGCAGCCAATATCCCCGCAGAAAACTGTCTTTTGACCTTTCATTGCCTGCTTAACTGCATAAAAGGAAGCCCGATGAGGACAGCCTGCACACAAAACAGGAGGCCTTACCGGCAGTTCAGGTTTATTTTTTTCATCAGCTTTTTCCTGAGGATTTTCATCTTCAATCCCATAGATTTTTTTTAAGCAAGTTACAATTGCTTCAACAGAAAGCTCACCTGCTTCTGCAACACTTCCGTCAAGTTTTCCTTTTACTGTGGAAGAAATATTTTCCCGGCCTGTAAGGAAAATTAAATTCTCTTCAATTACAGGATCAAGTTCTTCAAAAACAGTAACCTTTTTATTTGCCTTTAGAAAATCAACTGCAAGGGAAGCAGGGAAAGGATATGGAGTTCCAATTTTCATCACAGCTGCATTTTTAACATTAAGAATTGAAAGCGCTTCCATGAGATAATTATAGGAAACCCCGCCGGCTGCAAATGCCATTGAAGAACCTTCTGTATATTTTTCCTGAGAGCATTCTGATTTTATGATTTTGTTAAATGGACTTTTTGAAAATTCCTGGGGAAGAATATTTTCATTCCGGTCAAAAATTCTCTTATGATTCAAATATGAAGACTTTGGAAAAATTACCCAGCGCTTTGAATCTTTTACAAACTCACCTTTGTTTTCAGCAGTCTTTAACTCGGGAAATTCCATACTTTCGTAAGCATGATCTACTCTGGTAGTAGGCCTGAGCAGAACCGGAGTATTATATTTTTCAGAAACTTCAAAAGCCTGCTGAATCATTTCATAGGCTTCCAGTGGAGTTGAAGGATCAAAACATGGAAGCTTTGAAAAAGAAGCAAACTTTCTTGTATCCTGTTCGGTCTGACTTGAAATAGGACCCGGATCATCAGCAGAAACAATTACCATTCCACCTTTAATTCCAACATAAGAAAGACACATTACAGGGTCACTGGCAACATTCAGTCCCACCTGCTTCATTGTAACAAGGGTACGGCTGCCTGCATAACTGGCACCTGCTGCAACTTCTACTGCCGCTTTTTCATTTACGGACCATTCAACATAAGTGCCAGTCTTATCTTTATACTTTGCAATAAATTCTATAATTTCACTGGAAGGAGTTCCAGGATATCCTGCCACCAGATTAACACCAGCTTTTAACGCACCAAGAGCAATCGCCTGGTTTCCCATTATCATTTGTCTAACCATGGTGAGCATTATATCATAAAGGTTTTGTTTTGACTCTATTTTAAATATTTTTTTTGATATTATTTATAGAAACAATTTACCAGCTTGCAATCATTTCTTTAAGTTCATCAAGTTTCTTCATTACAAGAGCCTGCTTAGATGAATCATAATTTTCTGCAAGAGGCTGAAATTCTTTCAGAAAAGGAAGCAGTGATTTCAACTTATCCACTGGAACCTTTAAAGGAGAATACTTCAGCACTACTGAACCGGTATTGTAATCCGTTTCCACTTCCTTAATACCAGAAATTCCTTTAAGGATATCTTTTGCTTTTTCCGTTACCAGACTGTCCTTAAAAATTTCACCCTTCAGCTTAAGTTTGCCTGGAAAAAATCCTGTGACCATATTCATATTCTTCTTTCTCCTAATATTCTATGAAAATATTTGTATATTGTTTCTGCTGGATTAAAAGACCGTTTCTAAAAATAAAAGTATATTTCTCAGGCTCTTTTCCATCTTCACTTTCTTCATCTTCTTCAACAGGAATTACGAATTTTACATATTCATCATTTTCTGAAGCTTTGTATATTGTACTGTTTTCCGGAAGCTTTTCTGGAATATAAAAATTCAAGCGGACAGAATCTTCTCCATACAACATTGAATTAAATGCGTACACATAAATATTTTCCGCAATACTTTTGTCGTAAATCCAGTTTGGAAAGTTATCCAGAGGAACATCTTTGTATTTTAATATTGTAGAATTTTCTTTCTGATAAATATTTACTTTTGCAGGAGGATTTTTAAAATTACTGGTATAACTGCTGCCTGCCCACAGGTTATTTGCAGCATCACGGCTGATTTCAACCCAATCATATTCATCCATACAGTCAGGCATAGAATTAACTTTCACTCCCGACTTATTGTTTTTTTCCGCCATCTGCTGCCAGTATCCCGGTTCTAAAAACTGGCAGGAAGTAAATATCAGTGCAGCTGCAGTTAATAAAGTTAATAATAATCTTTTCATAAACATCTCCATTTTTAATTAGTATTTTATATAAAAGAATTCATAGCTGCTAAAATTTGAACTATAATGTTTCTTGACTACAGACCAGCCTCTTTCATAAATATCAATTACATAGTCTGATACATATTCTGAACCATCTGAGACAGGAGGCCTTTCAATTTTTACAAGATTATTGTTGCCTTTTTCTTTGTAAAAAAGAACGTTGCTCTTTTCATTTTCAGGATTAACTGTAAGTTTTCCAACTGTAGATAAGGCAATTTCAGCTTGAACATTATCATAGGAATCACCGTTAATTAAACAAGGCCACCACTTCTGAGGAGAAGTTCCCATCCACTTTTGCCATATTGTAACAGGACCTTTTCGCACTGTATGAGTGTCATAACTGCTCCAGATTTCTACAGCTTCATCCCGGGTGATTTCTTCCCATTCCACATCTTCATAAGTGTCAGGCCATTCATCCTGGAAAGCACAGGCTGAAAATAAACATGTAAGGATAATAAGAATTGTCAGGAATATTTTATTCTTCATTTTTAACTCCTCCTTTTTTTTATAACATATAATACATATTTTGTTTTTTTCAAGAGGAATATTTTTTTTAAACAGATGACCAAATACTTAAAATAATATATAGTTAGCCTAACCTAACGTACAATTTTTTTTTTATATTATTAATATATTTATTTACGGAGCTTCACTATGGATTTAGCTGAAATCGATGAAAACGGCAAGCCTCTCCTTTATTTTGGAGATGCTCCTGTTGAGAAACTGGAACTGGTAAAAGGACAGCCTAACGTTTATTTCCTGCAATTAACAATTACTCTGGAACGTCAAACTCAAGTCAGTCCAAAAGCAGGCCAGTTTTATCTGCTTAAAAGTAAAAAGTCTAATGTAAATTATAATCGTCCAATTTCCGTCTATCACTCAGAAGACAGAATTAATGCAGAAGGTAAAAAAGAAGTTACCGTTCAGTTTATGATTCTTGAAAAAGGTGAAGGCACAAAAGAACTTTGTCATATGAACAAAGGCGAACTGATTACAGTTATCGGGCCGCTGGGAAATATCTGGCCAGAAGCAGACAAGTCTTTAATAGATGAAGGTTTATCTTCAGGCAGGCCGAAAATTGCCATTGTAGGCGGAGGAATTGGGGTTGCTCCAGTTGCAAACTTTGCTTCAACTTTGCCGGAAGGTTCTTATGATTTTTACGCTTCTTTCAAATCCGGAAGCTATGGACTGGAAAATGTAAAAGCTAAAAATCTTTTGATTACAACTGATGACGGTTCTCAGGGAATTCACGGAATGCTGCCTCAGGCCTTCTCCAAAGAAGCAGTTCAGAATGCGGGCTACAAGGTAATCTATGCCTGCGGACCAACTCCTGCCCTTGCCTATGTAAAAGGTCTTGCAGAAGAACTGGGAATACAGTCATGGATTTCAATGGAACACAGAATGCTCTGCGGATTAGGAGCATGTCTTGGCTGTACAATCGATACTAAAGACGGATTAAAACGCTGCTGCAAGGACGGTCCGGTTTTTGACGGAAAGATTCTTCAGTTCCCGAAACCTGCACCAAGAAGACAGCCTCTTTCTAAAGAAGTTGAGCCTGATCTTTCTGTAGACATTGCAGGAGTTCATTTTAAAAATCCGGTTATTGCATCTGCCGGAACTTTTGCATTCGGACAAAATTTCCGTGGAGTAAGTGACGTAAAAGCCTGGGGTGGAATTGCCTCAAAAGGAGTTACTTACGAGCCGCGCATTGGTAATAAGGGAGAACGCTCTCTGGCAGTTGCCGGAGGAAATATGAATTCCATTGGTTTACAAAATCCGGGAGTACATACTTTTGTAAAGGAACTTCTTCCTGGAATGCTGGGTCTGGGTCCTGTTGTAATTGCCAACCTGGCCGGAAGCGATATTGAATCTTACGTGGAAGGGGCAAAAATCCTGGATAAAACTGACTGTGACATGATTGAACTTAACATCAGTTGTCCAAATGTAAAAGCAGCTGGTCTTGCCTGGGGACTTAGTGCAGAAACAGCCTACTACTGTGTATCTTCTGTGCGGGTTGTTACTAAAAAACCTCTTATGGTAAAGCTTAGTCCTAATGCGCCTGACAACAGACCAATTGCTCTTGCATGTATCAAAGCTGGTGCCGATGCAATTTCCCTCATCAACATGGTTCATGGAGTTGCAATTGACATTGATCAGGGAAAACCGTTTTTCAATAATGTTCATGCCGGCTATTCAGGTCCAGGCCTTAAACCTCTTGCCCTGAGAATTGCCTACGATGTAATTGAAGAAATCAACAAACTTCCTGAAGAACAAAGGGTTCCTGTTGTAGGAATTGGTGGAATCTGTAACTGGAAGGATGCAGTAGAATTTATTATGGCAGGTTGTGCTGCAGTAGAAATCGGTCAGGCAAAATTTACTAATCCGGATGTTGCAATTGATGTTGTTGAAGGAATGAAAAAATTCATGAAGGAAAGAGGCTACAAAAATCTTTCTGAAATGAGAGGCATTGCCCAGATGAAGAGACCAAATCCTGCTCATACTGACGAAAAAGGTCATTATCAGGATTTAAAAGATATGATTCTTAAAGACAAGGCAATCATAAAAAAGCCAGAAAACTAATTTATAATTTTGACAAAATAAACTTTTCAGAGAAAAATCCAGATGGTATAATTTATAAGTTTTTAATTATAAAAACGGAGGACGCTATGACTAATACACAAGTTATTGAAGCATTAAAACAAATTAAAACTTATACTGCTGCTTCACTGCTGGATGAAATTGATTATGCAATCAATGTTCTGGAAAAACTTGAAAAGGAAGGAGTAAAAGACCCTCTTAACACAGACTTTACTGAACTTTTAAAAAAGTAATTTAGGAAAAATTTAGTTTTTTTAAGGAAGGAAAATTACAAAATGCATATGGTTGGTACATTCTGGTCTCTGGTGCCTGCAATCGTTGCGATTGTTCTGGCTCTCTGTACAAAGGAAGTTTACTCTTCCCTCTTTTTTGGTATTTTAATTGGTGGTGCTTTCTGGGCAATAGATGCTTCTGCTGGTTTCAGCGGATTTCTGGATCACGTTTTCAGTGAAGGACTGGTGTCTTCAATTGCCAGTCCTTCTAATATTGGTATTCTGGTCTTCCTGATTCTCCTTGGAACAATGGTTGCCTTAATGAACAAAGCCGGAGGTTCAGCCGCTTTCGGAAACTGGGCAAAAAAGCATATTAAAACAAAGGTTGGTGCACAGTGCGCAACAATCGCTCTGGGAATTTTAATTTTCATTGATGATTATTTTAACTGTCTTACAGTAGGTTCTGTAATGAAACCTGTAACCGACAAATATGGAGTTTCAAAAGAAAAACTTGCATACCTTATTGATGCAACTGCAGCTCCTGTTTGTATCATTGCACCAATTTCTTCATGGGCAGCAGCAGTTGCAGGATTTGTTACTGAAGGTGAAAACGGAATCGGTCTTTTCTGCAAGGCAATTCCATTTAACTTTTATGCCCTGCTTACACTGGTTATGCTTTTCTCAATGGTATTCATGAAGTTTGAATATGGAACAATGAGCAAGTACGAAAAAGCTCTTTCAATTATGAATGAAAAAGCTGATCAGGTTTCAGAAGATGAAAATGCAGGCAAGAAGGGAAAAGTTATTGATTTAATTTTCCCAGTAATCGTCCTGATTGTACTCAGCGTTCTTGGCATGATTTATTCCGGAGGCTTCTTTTCATCAGACTCAGAATCATACCACAGATTTGCAGATTCATTCTCAAATTCTGACGCTTCAGTAGGACTGGTTCTTGGTTCATTCGGAGCACTGATTATTACAATTGCCTTCTACTTAATCCGCAGAGTACTTTCTTTCAAGGCATCAATGGCTTGTCTTGCAGATGGATTTAAGGCAATGGTTCCTGCCATTCTTATTCTCTGCCTTGCATGGACACTTAAGGGAATGACAGACAGTCTGGGCGCAAAGGAGTATGTAGCTGGAATTGTTGAAGGAACTGCCGGCGGCTTAAAGATGTTCCTGCCTGCAATTATTTTTGTAATCGGATGTTTACTTGCATTTGCAACTGGAACCTCATGGGGAACCTTCGGTATTCTGATTCCAATCTGTATTGCCGCTTTCCCTACAGGAGCAATCCGTATTGTTTCAATTTCAGCATGTATGGCAGGTGCAGTCTGCGGTGATCACTGTTCACCAATTTCAGATACAACCATCATGTCATCTGCAGGAGCTCAATGTAATCACGTTAACCACGTTTCTACACAGCTTCCATATGCAATCACTTGTGCAGTTGTTTCATTCTTCACATACATAGTTGCAGGTATTACACTGAATCTTGGACTTGTTCCTTCTGCAATCATTTCATGGATATTCGGCCTTCTTGCACTTTTTGCAGTACTCATTTTCTTTAAGAAG
>JAEEGH010007397.1_pt1 | contig 26468 bp, 26 predicted proteins | sample 9134181 | NCBI WGS metagenome assembly JAEEGH01 (sample SAMN16246544, study PRJNA631951) | gut metagenome | biome: gut microbiome; feature: rumen; material: DP-attached | host: Bos | place: Iran: Karaj | collected 2018-10 | reverse complement strand
TCTTTACACCGTATTTTGAAAAAGGGGCCTGTGTAATAAACATTGCATCTTCAAGAGACCGGATGAGCCAGCCTCAGACAGAGAGCTATTCATCCGCGAAAGGTGGTATTGCCGCTCTCACTCATTCAATGGCAATGAGCCTTTCGGGTAAAGTGAGGGTTAACAGTATATCTCCGGGATGGATAAATACTACTGATGATGTGATAGATGGAGCAGATGCAGCTCAGCAGCCTGTGGGAAGAGTCGGAAAGCCTGAGGATATTGCAGAGATGGTGATGTTCCTGTGTTCCGATAAGGCAGGCTTTATTACTGGCGAGAACATCTGCATAGATGGTGGAATGACCAAGCTAATGATATATCATGGCGAACATGGATGGACATATGACGACAAGAAAAACAACTGATAAATCTCCGGTAATAGAGAGGATTTATTCGAATATGAAAATGCTGACAAATAAAGAGATTAAAGAAATTGCAATAAGACAATCCGCTGAAGATATAGGATGTAAAGCGGAGGATTTTTTATCTGAGAAAAATATAATATGTAAGTTTTGCTTAGGAGAAAAGGCACGCAGGTATTATAAAGAACCAATCACCTGTAACTTTGTTTCTTATGGTAATAATGTTGTAGCTGCCACAATGGGCGAAGTGGAAGATCTGGTTTCTGAATACATAGAAAAATATGAGTTCTACCATCTTTTTGAGACTCCAAATATACACTGGCTTGAGGAGCGCCTCTCAGAGCGTGGGTACAAGGTATGTTTTATGGCGGAGTACTATCTTCCTGATGTGGAGAGGATTCCCAATAAACAATGCTTATATGAAACAAGAATACTTGAACAGGATGACTTTAAGGACTTATATCTACCTGAGTGGAGTAATGCGTTATGCAGTGATCGTAAAAATTTGGATGTTCTTGGAATTGGTGCTTATGATAGGGATAATCTGGTAGGATTTGCTGCATGTTCAGCTGATTGTGATGACATGTGGCAGATAGGGGTAGATGTTCTTCCTGAGTACAGGCAAAAGGGGATAGCATCCGCTCTTACAAGCAGGTTGGCAAAAGAAATACTTGGAAGAGGGAAGGCGCCATTCTACTGTTCTGCATGGTCTAATATCAGGTCGGCGAGAAATGCAGTGAAGAGTGGATTTGTTCCGGCATGGGTCGAGATGACTATAAAACCAGCAAATATAGTTGATGAGATCAATTCTGAGGCGGGTAAATAAATGATTTTCAGAAAGGCAACAATAGAAGATCTGGATATACTTGTCACCACAAGAATAGAAGTTTTGAGGGCAGCAAACAGGCTTGATGCAAGCGTTGATATGTCAGAGGTGGAGCGGCAATCCAGAGATTATTATTCTAAAGCTATGGCTGATGGCTCACATACAGCATATTTGGTGTTTGACGAGGACAAATACATAGGTGCCGGCGGAGTGAGTTATTACAGGATAATGCCTACATATCACAATCCAAGTGGAGAAAAAGCTTACGTTATGAATATGTATACTGCTCCTGGCTATCGCAGACAGGGGATAGCATATAAGACGTTAGATCTTCTTGTACAGGATGCTAAGAACAGAGGGCGTACGAGAAGTCGCTGCAGACTTCGACAATTCTGTGATCACTGTCTTTGGCAGTCAGGAGCGGTCAAACGTTGGATATAACCCCAAATATCATGGCAGACCTTCTTATAAAGAAAAGGTCGGTGTTATATCAGGCACCAAGGAGCTTGTAGACCTAACGCTTGAAGAAGGCTCTCATCATAGCAACTATGAGTTTCTTGATTTCTTTAAGCGTTTTGAGTCATCACTTCCAAACGAATGGATTCTGAAACGAGTACGCGCTGACAGAGGCTTCTTTGATGACGATAATTTCACATACTTTGAAGATCAGGGCTATGAATACATTGTGAAAGCCAAGATGACATCAAACATGCATAAAGTGGTCAAATGGGTCTGCGAACATCCTGATGACTATAAGTGGGAACAGGCAGATGAGCGTATAAGCGAACATGCTGTGTTCCACACAACTGACATTTGTCTGCAAATGCCCGGATGGGCACGGTCAAGACGGATTGTAATAGTACGTAAAACTCTTCCATCGAAAACAGAAGATGGGCAGCTTGTTTTCGACATATGCAGATATGAATATCAGGCGATCGTAACAAATATTGATTATCTCTCAACAGCTGAGATTTTTTACGACTATAATCAGCGGTGCACCGTTGAAACATCTATTGATGAAATCAAGTCCGGCTTTGCTTTTAGTGAAAACAGCCAGATTGATTATAAATGTAATGAGCTGTATCTGCTCATAAAGATGATAGCCTGTAATCTCCACAACTGGTTCAAGCAAGAAATCCTGCCAGAGGAGGAACGGCATCATCGAATCAACACTCTCCGCAGAACCATCTATAAAGCCTGTGGCATGATTACCGGAAGCTGGTGGTATCGTCATGTTGTATACCAAACAGATGTCGCCTTCAAACGGGTTATTGAGCATATACAGCTGGCACTATCAGAGTTCCGCATTCATTACGGTACTGGTTGATATCATCAACTGAATAGTGTTTTGGATGGCAATGAACAATGCCATCTTATTAAAGTACGCCGGAATCAGGGTTTTACCGGCAGAGATCCGGATTTTAAAAAAAATGAAGCAAATCCGGCTTGATAAATTTGTTGTTATTCGGCACTTGCCGAATTCAAGTTAAAATGTTTTTGATAATTCTTAGCTTTGCCGCTGTATTCAATCCATGCGCCGTATCCTGATTCATCTGCAATATAGCTGGAATAGCTGAACTTATTGTCACTTATAAAAGCACCTGTTCTTCGCCATGTATCCGTAGTATATGAAGTATTTTGCACTCTGTCATATGCCCCAGAAATCGAAGGAGTATTTTTTATTTTTTCAATCCATCATTTAAGATTGCTTTTGCTGATTTGGCTTCTGATGTTACAGACATACTGAGCATCAGCACAAACACCATGGCAAACATTGTAAGAATTTTTATTATTCTTTTATTCATAGCGGATCTCCTCGTAAAATCAGACTACTTATTCCACTGTAAAGGTCTTAACTGCTGACCAGCTACCATATATTGTGCTGCCACTCACTTTGTTGTATGCACGGATTCTGACATATAACGTATAGCCCTGAGAATATCCGTAATCAAATCTTACAGTATCTGTGCTCATTGTCCTGTTAACCAGCAGATTATTGAAGGAACTATCCGCACTTATCTGCAATTGATATCCCTTGGCGTTCTTGGTCACCTTATTCCATTTAACATATATGCCATGATCATATTTGGTAGTTTTGCCAGAGCTGGAAAAAGCCATCTTTGCAGGTTTTTTGGAACTTGAGGAGCTGCCTGACTTTCCTGTTTTTTTGAAAGTACTCTTGCTCCAATAATACTGGTAACATGAACCAAGATGACTAAATGTTGTACTGCTTCGTTTTACACTTCCCGAGGAATAGTTTCCACTAATCTTGAAAACCTTATTGCCCGATATTTTGCCGTTTCTTCTTACAAACATCACTGAACTAGAAGCTGTAGCAGAGGCATTAATGGTAACATTTTTGCCAATTGTAATCGAGGCTGTAGTACCGTCACAAGCTAAGCAGGGTGCCGCTCCCTTGAGTACTAACTTCCCACTTCCATCTATTGTCAGTGTGTTTGTCCAAATAAGACTATTCTTATTATTTATGCCGGCAAATTTGCTGGTTCCCTTTGCAACAACCTTAAAATCACCCATATCCTTGGCAAGGATCCACCATCCCGGATGATTAAAGTTGTCAATTGTTAATGTGTTTGTCTTTTTGTTGTAAGAAAGTCCTTTGGTTTTCTTTAATATCTTGCCGGAGGAAGCTTTGAAATACTCATATCCTCCACTTCCATCTTCATCTCCCGTCCTTACGTAGATACGGCCTTCGGATTGATGCGGCTTTTTGGCAGCCTGAACTTCCAGCGGCTTGTACACAGCAAATATCATAAGGATCATGAATGCAGAAAAAGCCAGTGAAAACAGGCATCTTTTCCTTTTAATCTCCATAAGTAATACCTCCTTCATCATCGAAAGATTTAATAACATGAGTTGTTTGATAAATTTATGTAAACTGATGACAAATCATATCATGTTATTTCAATATAATTATCGCATATTTCAGGCTCCAATTGAGAAAATTGCTAAAATTGTCAATGACAATTTTTTATAAAACTATAAAATTTTATTTCTTAAAATTTTTATAATCAGTTAATAGAATTTCACTGCTGTATACACGATAATTTAATCAGATATAAACGGTTGGACTAACGTATTTACTATAAAAGGATGGAGGAATCATTATGAGTAAAGGGAGAATTTTAAAAAGAATTATTGCAGCAGTTATGCTTGTTGCTGTATTTTTCAGCATCGCTCCTGCTACTGTTGCAGAGGCAAAAGCCACTAAAAATCTTCTTGTAAACGGAAACGCAGAGAAAGGTACTCTTAAAGGTTGGAAGGCTTCTACTGATAAATGGAAAGCTTGTCCTAAAACTCAATGGGGTGGCACATGTATGCCATATAAAGGAAAGTATTTCTTCCGGACAGATAAAGATTATTCCAACACAACAACCCTATATCAGAATGTTTCCATCAATAACAAATATATAGGAAAGAACATCACGTTGTCAGCCTATGTAGCTGTGTGGAATCAGAACCCGACAGACATTGCGAAATTAAAAATTACATTTTACAACAGCAAAGGAAAGACAATATCCTCTTATTCTAAAAGCTACAGTAAGGCTGTATGGAAAAAGATCTCATTGACAAAAAAGATACCCAAAGGGACAAAAAAGGTAAGAGTTTCCCTGTGCGGAACAAAAAAGAATGGCGAGATAGATGCATATTTTGATAATGTTTCATTGACAATAAAGTACTGACAAAAGCCCGGATATCTGAGCAAATGTCACCAAAAACCCCTACAGCCTCATTATCACTGAAGCTGTAGGGGTTAATATTTCTTTAGTTACTCACCTTGCATTTGGGATTTTGGAATCCTCTCTTAACTTCTGCCTCTGAGTTCCATAAGATTGGGTCCCTTGCCGGCAAGCATATCTGTTACTCTCTTGCCAATGAGTGTTGTGTAGATAGGGTGTGTGAGGATGTAGAACTGGTCCTCCTCTATAGCATTGAACACCCTCATTCCAACAGAATCGATAGGCATTCCGGTAACGATTACCTGCTCTGCGATCTTCTGACCCATGGCAAATTCCTTGCTGGTGTAGTATGGATCAGAATCGTCCCTGTACTGCTCCGGGCGGTGTCTCTCGGCATGATGAAGATCTGTCTGCACAAATCCCGGGCAATATATGCTGATGGAGATATCAGCGCCTTTTGCCTGAAGGTCATAGCTCACGCTCTCAGCAAGTGCTACAGCTGCATGCTTTGTTGCGTGGTAAGCAGGCATTCCGTTGGATGTGATGACTCCGGCTACTGAACAGGTATTTACTATGTTGCAGTGATATCCCTGCTTCATCATGATCGGGATTACCTTGTGCATGAAATATACATGGCTGAGGAAATTGGCATGGGTGATCCACTCCCAGTCCCTTACCGGTGTATCCCAGATATCACCGGGAACAACAACACCTGCATTGTTCATGAGAAGGTCAATGGCACCATATTTCTCCATGACTTCATCAACTGCTCTTTCGCAGTCTTCAACTTTTGTCACATCGGCATGGATGGTGATAATCTCTGCTGCCCCAAGCTCTCTGGCTTCTTCTGCAGCTTTTTCTACTTCTTCCTTTTCAATATCAAGAGCAGCAATCTTCATGCCGCGTCTTGACGCTTCCTTTAAGAATTCCCTTCCAAAACCGTTGGCAGCACCTGTGATCAGGGCAACCTTATCCTTAAACTCTTTCATGGTTATCTCTCCTTTCTCACAGTGTTGAAGCTCTTCCAAGTCCGTCAGTAGTTGCTTCTGCTATACGTCCCGGGAAGCTTGCATCGCCGAGTACACATACATTGTCAAATTCTTTTTCAAACTCTTCCGAGATGTCGTTTGAGCGTACTCCAAGAGCAAGTACAACTGTGCCTGCAGGGATAAGTGTCATCTGGCGGTTTACGGTATTCATGACAGTAACTTCCTTTCCGTCAAATGCCATGAACTGCTGTCTCGTAAGCACATCAATTCCGAGTTTGGCAAACCTCATTGTAAAGTCAGCGATCACAGATCTGTAGAGGCCTCGTCCGATGTCTTTTGTCATCTCGACCAGTGTAACCTTGTTTCCTCCTCTGGTAGCTATTGTCTCTGCGGTCTCCATGCCGGTTACACCGCCGCCGATAACCACGACATCGCCGGTTACTTCCTTTTTGCCTGTGAGATACTCTTCTGCTGTCACCACGTTTGGTGCGTCAACGCCCGGAAGTTTGGGAACGATCGGGCTTCCGCCGGTTGCGATAAATACTGCATAAGGATCGATCTCTTTTACATTATCTACAGTTGCCTCAGTATCAAGTTTAACCTCGATACCATTCTTCTCTATCCTGTAAATGAGTGAATCAAGATAAGACTGGAGCTTTTCTTTCATGATAGGTTTTGTTGCGATATTGAGCTGACCGCCTAGTGCAGAAGCCTTCTCAAAGATCACAGGATCAAAGCCTCTCTCCCTGAGGGTAAGGGCTGCAACCATTCCTGCAGGGCCTCCGCCCACAACTGCAACTTTTCTTCCATCGCCTGTCTTTTCAACAGTGCCATAGTCAACTTCACGGCCGCACCTTGGATTGACAGCACACTTGATGTGACCACCCTCTGCCAGGGATGTAAAGCAGTAGAGACATCCGATGCACTTGTTGATCTCTTTTGCCCTGTCCTGCTTAGCCTTGTTTGCCCACTCAGGATCTGCAAGCTGCGCTCTTCCAAGTGCCACATAATCGCATACACCCTCTTCAAGAAGTGCCTCAGCGACTTCGGGATCCTTGATGTTGTTGGTGGCGATCACAGGGATCTTCACATTCTTTCTGACAGCTGATGCCAGATGTTTTTTCCAACCCTGAGGATAGCTTGAAGGCTCTATGATTGTGGTTGCAGACTCATAAATCCCGCTGGATATGTTGATGCAGTCAATGCCAAAGCTCTCAAGGCATCTGGCGATCTTGACTGTATCCTCTATCTTAAGTCCGCCCTCAACGAACTCATCTCCTGAAAGCCTTACAGAGATGATGAATCTGGGTCCGCACATATAGCGGATACCTGTTATGATCTCTTCCATGATACGAAGACGGTTATCAAAAGATCCGCCATAGCGGTCAGTTCTCTTATTGGTATATGGTGAAAGGAACTCATTTAAAAGATATCCGTGCGCTGCATGGAGCTCTATACCGTCCATTCCAGCCTTCTGGCAGATGACAGCGCCTTTGATGAAGTTCTTCACAAGAGCCGTACACTCATCTGTTGTCATCTCACGGGGCATCTCCTGTGTGACCTTGCACATGACAGCTGACGGAGCAACTATCTGTCTTCCCCCTATCATTGATGACTTGTTCTCTCTGCCGGGATGCTGGAGCTGAACAAGTATCCTGGTGCCATACTTGTGAACCCTCTCTGCCAGCCTTTCAAGATGAGGAACGTGCCTTGAATCCGTTGCACCAAGCTGGTTGGGAGTACCGATACCCTCGACCTCATCGATCCTTGTGATCTCTGTGATGATCAGTCCGCATCCGCCTTTTGCTCTCTCCTCATAGTACCGGATGATGTGCTCGTTGGCCTCTCCCGTAGGATCTGCCATCGATACGCCCATGGCAGGCATAACGATGCGGTTCCCAAGCCTCATACTGCCTATGCGTCCGCTCTGAAACAGTTTTTCATACGCCATAAAAATTCTCCTTTCTCATGCCCCGCCGGGCTATTGTGCATTAGAAACAAAATGCTTGTAAGCAGCTCTTGCTGCTTCGTCCGTTACACAGTATAATTATTTTACTTTTTGGCGCTCAGATACGTCTAGAGATTCAGAACACGAAAAATAAGACAATCATTGTGCACAGAGCACAAAGCATGGAGTTTATATGACATTTGATGAACTGTCTCTTCAGCTTGAGAAGGAATGCAACTGCAGATCACACAGGGGCGATTCAAACGCTGAGCTTACTCACTTTTCATTTGTTTCGGAAAAGACAAACCTGGATGACCCGTCATGCCTGTATATAGGGGATCTTCCCACAGATATGCTTATCCCAGGTGATTCATGGGGCTATTGTTTTCTTACAACCAGGGAGGATTATCCTGAAAATATATCCTATATCGTTACATCCCCTGAATGTCTGATGGATTGCATGAATGCCCTTACCTCAGCTTTTTTCAGGACATCGGCTACGGCCACAGACTTTGAACATCTTTCTGACCTGGCATCTCAGGGAGTTTCTGCAAAAGAACTTGTAAACAAGGCCGCACTGTTTTTTGACAGGTCACTGGTAGTTACTGACTTGAGTTTCAGGATCCTTGAGTACTCAACTTCGGTCACTATTACTGATCCCATATGGGTAATGAATGTTTCAAGAGGCAACTGTACTTATGAATTCATCGAAGCCATGAATGCCCTGATGCCGGCAGGATCCCTTCCGACTTCATCTGAGTGTTTTCAGGTCAGCTGCTCCAGCTCAACAGAGAACAAGCTCTGCAGCCAGCTCTTCTACGACAATCATGCCATAGGTTATCTTGTGCTTCTGGACAACAACAGGGGGCTTCTTCCATACCACAGGCAGTATCTGGCTAAACTGAGCGACCTGCTTGTGACAGATATGCTAAGGGGCGGATTTCACCCCCAGCTGTTTGGCAGCCCTGAAAAAAATCTTTACATACAACTTCTTGAAGATGGCGAGATCCTGCAGAATAAAAGAGCGTCTGAAGTCCCTGATATCGCGCCGACTTCACTGTGCCTTGTATTCAGGGCAGACAACCATTCCAAGCACGACCTCTTTTATATAAAAAGAACGCTGGAATCGCTGTATCCGCAGGGAACAATATTCATTTACAAAGAACTTGTGGTCATGGTGTCAGACAGTGACAGGATTGTAAAACTTATAGAGAATAATATCGATCTTTTCAGGCATGTGAGGGAAATCGGTGTAAGTGCCCTGTTCGGTAAGCTCCAGGATTTCCCTGAGCAGTTCCAGCATGCCCAGGAGGCCTGCAGGATCGGAAAACAGACAGGGCATACCGGAAAAATCCACAGATATGAAAGCTACAGGTTTTATCACCTTCTGGAGAGTGTGTCGGATATCAGGCTCATGAAGTCATGCATTCATCCGGCCCTATTACGACTGCACGAATATGACCTCTCTCATGATTTCAGCCTGACAGAAACGCTCCGGGTATTCATAGAGTGCTCCTGTTCGGCAAAAGAGGCTGCAGGAAAGCTCTTTCTTCACAGGAACACAATGATCTACCGGCTTGGAAAGATACAGGAACTGACAGGTCTTGATCTGTCTGATGCAGAAGTTGTTTTCCATCTGCAGTATTCTTACAGGATAAATGATCTTCTGCATCTGATATGACTGTTTGCATCTGATATAGCCTCCCGGCATAAGCTAAGATGCAGAAGACGCGGCGGTTTTCAGTTTTTCAGATATTTTGGTATTTCAGATATTCAGATATTTAAAAAAAACCCTTTACAATTATCCGCCATTATGATAGGATATTTTTTGTCGATTCGAAAGAATCAGACTAAAGGGGAATCATACAATGGCTAGTATCACGGTCTCCAAAACCGTTCATGCGGGTTCGAATCCTGCTTCCCCTGCTAAACGTTAAAAGGCTGAAACCTAGATGTTTTCTAAGGTTTCAGCTTTTTTTGTTCTTCAGATTCTTTTTCTCATTTGTCTGTTTCAGACCATTTCAGACCATTTTGGATTATCTAAATTAGGGTAATTTTTGGGTACAAATTTGCGTGTTAGTCATTTTTAACCCTTGAAAAAACAGAGGTCAGACAATGAACAAAACGATAATTAAGGAATATGAATTCCTCAATGCTGCCAAAGAATCAATCTTCTTCAGGACACCTTTCGAGTTATTTAAGGATCCATTACTCAGAAAGCTTATCATGCTTTTGGAATTGCCAAAAAATATTCACATAGAGTATGCTCCTGATCTGGAATCCAATAAATAAAAGCCAGGCAATGCCTGGCTGAATCTTAGGGAGGAAGGCTGCCCTGCTATTCCGACTGGCAGCCTAATGTGTTATGAATATGAAAAAGTATGTGTGGGGAGATCTAGTTTTCTCTTCCTGATAAGACTATGATAGATTACCAACTTTAATTCAACCTTAAATGTTTCTGAAAAAATCTTAACCCGATGGAACACTCGTTTCGTTAGTACAAAATAGATTAACCTGTGCGCGAGGTTATTTTGATTTTCCCATTATTATTGTCCCAAAAGTACTCTTTTTATTTCCTCCAGTTCTTCATCTGAAATCGGTTTCTCGGAAGTTTCAACCCAGTAGCCCTGAGACATCAAAATGTCGGGATCATCCCGGTACACATCTCCGTTAAAGGTATCCACCAGAGCATAGGTGTCGTCTTCAAAGTGAACGATATAACTGTGATCCATATTATGGTCTTCCACTGTAAACTGCATACGATAAATCTCCCTTCAGTAATTATTTCTCCATAATGAATTTCAGGTCATCAAATGTTATTGTATGGCCATAGCAGTCCCAGAGAGTGACCTTCATCTCTCCGTCTTCCGGAGTCCTGCCGTACTCTGCTGCATTTTTATTGACGATATTTACAGCGTCATAAACATTCTTTACATCAGGGTCGTTCTTTATAGCTTCAAGATCCTCCATTTTTGAGAAATCCCACTTGGGTGCGTTCTCATCGTCTTCGATCCGGCCTTTCTTCTGTCCCTTACGTGACATCACAATAGTGAGCTCGTCTATCTCAGCTGCACCTACCTGGCCATGCAGCTGTGCCTCAAAGTACATCTGAACTCCCCTATCTCCTATTACCTTAAGAGCTTCCTGTTCTGCTGACTTGATATCCTTATAACCATTTTCCTTGAGATTTTTTGCCCTGAAATATATCGCCGAAAGGTTTTCTCCACAGCAGGAAATGTCTATATCACCGTGAACACTCCTTGCATGCTTCACATCATAGAAACTCAAGTTTTTCATATAGAGATTATCATCAGTTATTGAACCCATGCTGTTCCCACAGGTAAAGGTGGCTCTTCCCGCCATCTTATCCTTTTTAAGCTTGATGGATACCGTGCCATACTGTCTGCAGGCATCAGAGCTGCCATACCCGCTAAATTCCTTTGCATTTTTTCCACCCAGGATTCCAAATGAAAAAGCTTCGTAAGTCTTAAGCTTTGTGTTTTCAGAAAACTGCTTCTCCATAAGAGACTTATACTTTCCACTCTTACTATCATAGGCACTGCGGTATCTGCTGTTTAGGATTAGCGGAGCGGTACTGGCGCCCACTCTGAATCTCAGCTCCGATGCGTCAGCAATTTTTTTGAGGTATTCTTTTACGACAGCCTTGACTGTCTCCGGTGTAGCTTTAGGATCCCGCTCTTTTATGATCTGCATCTGTTTTGTAAGAACATAGTCCATCTGTTCCTTTTCCGTCAGAATTAGTTTATTCTTCATGTCATTCAGATCCAGTTCAAGATTGTTGTCAATGGGCTTTAAGTTCTCTGCCAGCTCATCCTTGTAAGTCTGATCCAGTTCCGTGTATTTGTCTCTCTTATGCTTGTCACCCTTTTCAACTTCTTTGCGCTTATCCTCAAGCTGCTGTCTCTCAGTCTCTTTATTGATGGTGGGAGTGTAGGTAACAAGGTTTGCCATATCCTCAACATGTGCCCATTCATTCCTTGCCTGGGCAAGTTCCCTTTCCGCAAAATCAAAGAGTTCTTTGTACTGTGCTCCCTTTCCTGCAAGAAGAACACTCACATGCTCAAGCTTTAGCAGTCTCTCGTATACCTTCGGTGCCTGTTTCTTAAGGGTTTCCATCTTTTTGACGTCCTCAGGTGACATGCCCTTTATTTTCTTTTTGTTGAAGGAATTGAGCTTGAATATGGTGTAATTGCTGTTTATGATCCCATCAAAAGACCTCCCCGTATTCCCCAGTTCCTGGAGCATCTTACGAAGCTTCAAGGCTGTTGATGTCTTTTTCTCGGCCCTTCTCCTGATTTCTCTGTCAGAGGCGTGGGGATCCTTTTCTCTCTGGGCGACCTTGTATTTCGCAGTCAACTTCTCTTCAAATTGGTCTGCTTTTATCTGCTCCAGTCCTGTCACTGTCAGAATATTGTCCTGCTGTTTTTCCTGCAGGAGCTGTTGATTCAGTTCTCCTATTTTTGTGGTCTGTGCAGCATTTATCTGAGTTGGCAGTACAAGACTATTTTTTAACTGTGCCTCCTTCGCGTCCAGATTTTCCTTAAAAATTCCCATTACATTCTCCTTTGTAAACGCATGTTTATATCTATACGTTGTCGGATGCCCGCATTGTAATGCCGTGCAAATTATGCATGACAATAAAAAAGGGCTCCTATAGATAATATGAATATACTCTCGTCCTGATATTTTCAGGGGTTTCTGAAAACCCAAATCTCGATATGAGGCTCTTTACCTCTTCTGTGAAGGGACAGATTATAACCTCTGTGCCTCTGGGGTATTTCTCAAGAGCATTTACGAGGGTGTGAAATAGAAGTTTCATTATCTCCTGGGGCGTCTGCCCTCTTGCATCCATCCACTGAAATTCGAGTTTTCCGTCATCTACTTCTGCAATTGTTATCCCTGCTACCGGTTCCCCATTCTTTATCAAAAAACACGAAAGCTCTTTATTTTTCTCATCCGGGTAATATCGGTTGTATGGGTACATATTATTATACGAATCAAGTTGGTGTTTCGTCAGATTTTTCCCAAGAACATATTGTGAATCTTCCCTATGACCCTCTGCTATCTTAAAAGAATTGACGGTCTGCCCCTGAGCCTTGACTATGTCATAGAGCGGGGCACTGAACTTGCGGACGTCACTATCCATTGGAAAGAATCCAATATCCAGCATGATAAAGTCATATTCTTTCAAAAAATCTTCAGTGCCACCAACTATGTACTCGATCTTGTAGATGCCTGGCCAGTTCTGGTCAACCACAAAATCTGCCAGTTCCTTTTCACAGATTCCGTTCTCGACTTCGGGCATGTGCTCCAATGAGCGTACCTCCAGAACAGTATTATTTGCCAAAAGGATCACTGCACCCATGGGAGTCTTATCCTCATAGAACCCCAGGGAAAGACATCTCCTGTCATTTCTTATATGACCTAGTTTATCGGGTATAAATGGTTCAAACACTGAGTAGTTTTCTCTTGTTATCTGACAGAGTTTCATAATTGGCCTCTCTAATAATTCTCTTCGGAGAAAATCTGTGTGATGCTCATCAATACAAGTATTTTTAGTATACGTCTCGAATAAAGGAATTACAACTGTGTACGGAACAAGATTCCGCTCCCGATTTGAAATTATACGCAGTGACGGTTCTATCTTTAAAACCCGAAATACTATCTTTAATGTTAAGCGACGAAAGGAAAGCTGATGCCATATCTGTTCCAGATGCAATTGAGGAAGGAACTATTGTTTCGAAGCCATCTTCTCCGCGAAGTTCCAAATATAGTTCCTTGCCCGCTTGGTATCCGACAGATGCAAGCATTGCGCCTGCCATGCTTCCAGCCATATAGGAAAATGGTATGAACGGGAATAGCGCAAGCATAAGTGCACCGGTTGTTTGAGAAGCAAGGGCGATAATTATATCCTGTGTCATTAAGTCTGCATATTCTGTTTTTGTAATTTTTCCTGATGAGAGCTGATATCCATAGCGGATAGCGTCTATTGTTAATACTGTCAATGTTCCAACGGTCTCTGGAGCAATGTTTACAAGACTTGTACCAAATTTCCCTGACTGAGCAGCGACGACAATCGCACTGCTCACAGAGCCTTCTACAAAGCCTTCAGAACCGGCAAGTATGCCATCAATACCGGTTTCTTTGAGTTTCTCTTCATCAACTTTGCCATTTTTGGCTGCATCTACAATTATTTCATATATATCTGGTCCAATGGCAAAAGCTGTGCTAATCATTGCTGATTGCGCACCAGCATTAATGGATTGCTTGAGGATATATCTAGTGGTAATAAGCTGTGACGGAGAAATACCAAAGTCTGCAGGATCAAAGTCTCCATCCCTACATAGTTCAACAATTGCTTTTGCCTCACTCTCACTGAGCTGGCGTGACTTTGTACCATCAGGGGCTTCAATTCTATCAGCAAGGTTATCTATGGTTTCCTGTAAAGCGGGAGATAGCGCTTGCCGATCAAGGCTGTCGCTGGCCGTCATCTTGGCATTTCGTTTTTTTAGATATGTCTTAGCCTTATCTAACTGATCTGTCGGGATGATTCGTCCTTGTCCGGAGTACAATGAATCATAAAGTGAATCCAGTGATTTGCCATATTGTGCAAGATATTCTTCATCGGACATAGGAGTTCCGCCATTGCGTTCAGTTTTGGAGCAATACTCACGATAGTCTTCAAAAAATGTTCTGGCTTGGGCATTTGCGCTGCTGTCAGCGTCCTTATAGTACTTTAGACTGTAATCAGAAGTGTTTTTTCCATCTGAAATGACTACATCTGCGGAATTGGCTTTATTTGATGATGGCCTTGTAGCATTATAATCAGAGTTGTTCAGAGCGGCATCGATGTTAAATGTATCTGTTGCCCACACCTCAGCAGCAAATCCGGCTTCTTGGGCAATGCCACGATTTGTGCGTACTGTGTCCACCATGTTTTTTTGGAGTGAGGTAATACTGTTCTGGACAGAGTTGACGTAGCTCTGTCCTTTTAGAGCTGCTATTGCAGTACCGGTATACTGTGCAGCATAATCCCATCCTGCCTCGAACTTGGCAGTGTCTATATTGGCGATATAGTTCTTGATGCTGTTGCCGGCTTTTGATGCCGCGTTTGATGCGGAATTATAAGCTTTTCCAGCACCATCAGAAATTACTTCACCAGTTTTCTCCGCACCTTCCTTGGCCTTAGTGGCAGCTTCCTTTGACGCAGCACCTGCTTTTTCAGATACATCTTTTGCAGCTTTTCCGGCGTCATCCATTGTTTGTTTAGCAGCAGAGCCAGCTTTTTCAGCGGCCTTTTTAGTCGCTTCAGCGGCTTCGTTAGCTTTTTCTTTAGCAGCGTTACCTGCTTCTTCGGTCGCTTCTTTAATTTTTTCTAACGCAGATGCTGAAGCTTTTATTGTAAAGTAAGGCATGGAAACAGAGCTAAGAAGAATAGATATAGAAAGCAAGATAGTCAGAGATAACTTTTTGCACATAAATAAAATCCCTTTCACTTTATAGCAAATGACCATATTGTGAGGTTATTTTATCATGTGTATGTTTTTACAATTATAAAAATAACTGCAACTTATTATGAAAAAAGTATTAAGCTACGCAGTGAGATACATGTTCACATTTCTTGTAAACGAAGGATAAAAAAGCACCTTAAATGCGAAACCTAAGTTCTACATTTAGGGTGCTTTTGTTTATATTACATCGAAAGGCAATATCTTAACTATATGTGTTTATAATGGATTAATTGGTATTTCTATCAGTTGTCCATGATAGTATTCATAATAAAATTGCCCATCAGCCTTCTTAACCACTCCCCATTGATTTGTTCTGTCAACCCCTTCGTATACTACGTCCAAAATGATAAGGTGACCAGATTCTGATACATATCGGATATTTCCATTATTATTTGCTCCGCTTACTGAGGAAGACCAGGTTCCATCGGAATTGATTGAGATTGATGTTTTGGCCTCCTCTTCCTCATTATCATATTCATCTATATATGTGATTTCACCATACCAGTCATTGTATATCTGATCTGCCGGCTCAGATTCCAGCTTAGTCATTTTAAACTCTATAGTTTCCATATGCACGTATTCGTAATAATATCCATCTGGATGCTTTTCAAAAGACCATTCATTTGTGCCATCGGTTCCTTCATACTGGACGGTCAATACAATTCTATTTCCCTTTTCAGAAGCAGCTTCCCATGTGCCCCAATTAAAGTCTCCATCAACACAAGACGCCCAGGTATTGTCAGCGTTGATAGATAATACTGCATCAAATGTTCCATCATTATAATCGGTGTGTATTTCTGTTTGCCCAAACCAATCGCCTATTATTTTTTCCACTCCACCTGTTTCTTCGACACTTTCCTTTGGCGCATCTGCTGTTTCATCAGTTTTCTGTGAATCTTGAATCTGCGCGCTTTCAGAATTCACCGGCGCTGTTTGTGAAGACTCTCCGCATCCAAATAAGAAGAAATATAATGTGCACGTCAACATAATACTAATAATCTTTTTCATTAAGCGTTTCTCCCATTTTCTTTTTCGTTTTTTATTTCGTTAATGATTTGCCTGACCCTTCTTTCCGAAAGGTTCACATTCCTGGCTATATCATACGGACGCATGGTTCCCATGTTTTCTTCTATAAATTGTCTAGTAAATTCCTTTGAATATAGTCTTTGCGGAAAGGAGATATTCAGCCCTGAAAAGCGCTTCCAGATCTTTACTGCTGCAGCATCTCCTAGCAAATCAGCCATTTCTTTATAAACTCCGCTATAGCGGTCTGGATTGCTGTTTATGACTATCACCTCCCCATTTCTATATTCTACAGAAGAGTTTTTGAAAATATCAGTTGTTGAGTTCTCTGAAATATTCATATGAAATTTACACATGTTGATTTCCGGATATAACAAGTGCATCCTCCTTTTCATTTGGATGCAGGATTTTTACACGAGCTATAGAAAGAACTTAGCAAAGTAAGAGGGGATAAAACGGATTCCTCTCTGATAGGTATTTAGAAATGTTGCAATAATATGACGGAAACATTTAATGATCACTTTATTGGCTTTCTTAATGTGGGTTGGGACCGCAAAACACCATCAATCAACTGACAAAAAGTAAATGAGTTAACCAAATACTGTTAAACATGGTAGAGTATAAGTATACTAAGTTGTTGGAGTGGGTGAAGAGGAATGTTCAGATTCTAATGAGGTAGTTGATTGGACGGTTTTTGATGGCCAATGGTTTGCTGTGGGATTGGGGTGTTTGAAATCTTATGTTGGAATTGGTTCTATGATGCAATGTAGGAGAAGTGAAGTGAATAGAAAAGATAAGAATAATCAAAAAATAGAATCTCTGAGAATGAGATTGATGGAACTTCAATCAGATAGTACCAAAAATCCTTTTAAAAAGGCACGAAACAACAAGGAAATTAGTAATATACAAAGTGAGATAGAGCGACTTAGCAGAGAGGACAATCAGAAGCCAGTTATTCTGTGGATTGTCGGATTTGCAGCTGTTCTCGCAATAATTATCACGGTCATGGCAATAAGAGAAAACTCGGAGAAGGCAACAAAGAGCAATTCTGAGGCTTCGATTGTCACATCTTCCGATAATACCGTTGATACTGCTACTGACACAGCTAAAACCGAAAAGACGGTCGATTACAAGGTTGAAAGTTTTGAACTTGCTCCCAATAACGACTATTCGATCATGTATTCCAGAGACGAGAGATTCTTTACAGTTTATGCATATCCTGCGGGAATTAGTGCCAGTGATTTTAAGATTGAATGTAACTGGGAAGACTATATCAAAATATCGGATGTGAAAGCTACTGACAAGACTGATAAATCTGAAATATCATTTAAGGTGTCTATTGATCCCTCAATACTAAAGCACTCATCGGATGCAACAGCTATGATAACGTTAACATCTAATAAAAGTAATGTTGAGTCAGAAGAGATTTTCTTCCCCATGCAAGGTGTCGAAATATCAGATGCAGAAGATCTTACTATAAAAATCGGAGATACACAGACTGCGACTTTTAAGGTCATCCCCGCATCACTGCCGCTGGATGAGTTAAAGATCGGAATGAATGCATACGTAGGAAATATAGAGGCCGAGATAGTTGACAGCGAACAGGATTTCGCCAACAACTGTCAGTACGTTCATGTAGATATACTGGTAACAGGAAAGCATAATGGATTATCGACCGGATATGTAAATCTGAACGACATGTATCAGCTTAGGGGAGGAACATGCGATTTTCTGATTGTGGAGTAATCGCCTAGATATTTTGATAAAAGTCAAGACGTTAAATAATTATCTCCCGATGATAAAATAGGGAAAGAATCTATTGCGGGGGATATAATGATGAATATGTCAAACACAGAGAAAGAATTACTATATGAGTACAGAGAGTGTGATTCTGAACGGGCTATTATGCTAGACTATGATGAGGAACCATATGGTGATGATAACTTGCTGGTAAGGGCATTTAAAAGAAGATCACTTATATTAGTGTCAAGACTGTAAGTACTGAGCATTTCTTAAGTTAAGGTATATCTATCGATAAATACAATTGAAGATGAAATAAATCTCAAATGACCAATTTGATTATAATCATGAGGGTACCTGTTTTGCCAGGACCCTCATTTTTACTTTCTGCCTTTACGTGAAATTAGCAAGCTAGAAAGCAAGGTCACAGGCACTGCCAGTACTGATATGAGAACCGTAGCACCAGTGCTGAGTCCTCTGTTTTTGCTTTCATTTTTGTTTTCTGTGTTTAAGCTCATGTTTTTACCTCTTATGATGGTCTTGTAAGATAGCATTACTGATAAAGACTACTTAAATGCCGGGGACTTTCTACACATATATAGTAGGAATACTCTTTATCTTAATGCGCTGATTTTAGTATGTTGCCTAAAACATCAGAATTGTCGATAGATCTGTTAGCGTTTTGGACGAACATCACGTAATTATTCCTATGGGTATTTTCATTATTAAAGATTGCAATATATCCAGATACTTTATAGTTTTGCAATGCAGAAAATCCCTTATTTAGATAACCGGTCACTTCGCACAGATAACCAGGGTATCCTGCTACTGTTGTTGCTGTACAGGAAATTACAGAGGCTTCATTAAGGAATCTTGATGCAAAATCTTTGGCGTTATCCTTAACATTGGACTCTTTTGGCAGAGATCCTAATGATCTGTAAAAGAGTACAGATGAAACATAGTCTGATTGGACATCTTCATCAACGAAAGCTGACCAGTCGTCCTGTGTATCTGCCTCATCATCAAAATCTATAAATGACTTTGGTAGCGTATAGCTTATCCCGTCAAGCTGATAAGTAAGTGTTCCGTCACTGTTTAGCGTTGCATTTGGATCATAGGTAGAGAGGGCTTTAGTAAGATACTGCTCAGGTTCTACGTCAAGGCGGGTAAACAGCTCAGTATTCCAGTTTGCACTGTCTGATTTAAAGAGCAGTTCCTTATCATCGATTTTTGATGTAACAGTACAATGCAGCCTGGAAAACTCTATATAAACTTTGTCATCTTTGATATACCAGGGACATTCAAGTTCTGTGAATGCTATTTCGCTACAGTAGTAGTAAGCCAGCCCATCTGAATTAATCACAAGGATTTCATGGTCATCACCGCTGTATACACCGCTTACTTCTATATCTGTTGCGGATGTGATTTGTGATGCTGCATCTTCCTGAGTTTTCTCGGTTGCTGGAAAGATTTCTTCGAGAGGCTCTGCATTTTCTGCGTGTTTTGCTAGTTCCTGCCTATTACGGGTTATTGCATTTGATATAAGGATGATTGCCAGTAATGCGACACAAGCGCAGGTAATCAGTGAGATGGGCAACTTTTTCTTATTATTGGTAACAGTTCCTTTTTCAAAGTATTTCTTGATTTCAAAACCGCATTCCGGGCACTTTTCAGTGTCTGCTGCGCACCTTGCTCCACATACAGGACAGTTCACAAGTTTCATATTGTTCACCAATTTTTTATATTATTCCCACTGTGGCGGTGGGAGTATAGTTTTTCATTGTTGCTATAATGTACCTAAGAGGAGGGAATCCAATAAAGCTTTTCAAGAGCAGTCTTCAGTAGTGAGGCTGACTTGTACCGGTCTTTTGGATTCATCTCAAGGCATTTACTGATTACTGCCATCAGTTTTGGTGATACTTTCATGGATGGGTTCTTATCGAGACCAATAAGCGCCTTAATAAGATTTCCCACTGCATATATGTCGGTCTGACATGATGAATTGCCAAAACCAAACTGCTCCGGAGCAGCGTAGCCTTCTGTGCCAATAAGTCTTGTGTCGCGGTCTTTCTCTCCAAGACATTGACGGGCGGCATTAAGGTCGATAAGAATGATCCTTTCATCCTCTGTAAGGATGACATTGGATGGTTTGATATCACGGTGGATCAGTACAGGAGTTTGTGAATGAAGTTCTATGAGGATATCGCAGAGTTTGATTGAGTATGATACTGCATCAGCCTCAGAAACGGATCCGCACAGATCTATTACTTCCTGGAGAGTATCGCCGGAAATGTACTCTTCGATGATAGTAAGAAGTCCATCATGTTCATAAAGGGCATACAGGCGAGGGGTGTTCTTTACATGGTACTTGAACAGCTGCTCATAAACCGGCAGATTATAGACTTTAAGGGTCTTCTTTAGATAGACCTTTTTACTTTCTATATGCTGGACAATATATATTTGATGCTCTTCACTGAGCGGAGCAAGCTCCTTATAAAAAGAGATCGGTAATGAACTGTCAAACATATTAACACCTCACCTGTTATTTATTAAAGTATAGCACAGCAAAGGGGATATCAATGTATAAAAAGAATACGAAAGAACTGGAAGAAATACTTGAACATACGCATCCTGAGGACATTGGTGACTTTGTGGACTCTAATGAAGAAGATCTCCTGGATGGAAATAGGGATTTCATGAGATATATGAACGAGAAATTCAAAGAGAAAGGGATACTTAAACAGGATGTCCTTCTCAAGGCTGATATTTCTCAGGGCTATGGATACAAGCTTCTCTCAGAGGAAAAGGTTACCAAGCAGAGAGATATTATCTTAAGGATATGCTATGCCGCGGACTTCACATTAAAAGAGACCCAGCAGGCTCTTAAGATTTACCATATGGACACTCTGTATGCCAGGGATCCGAGAGATGCGCTGCTTATGACATTTTTCAATACGCACCCGGGAAGTATTATCGACATCAACGAGATGCTTCTGGCAAACAAGATGAAACCGCTTAGATCAAGTGGTACACAGGACTGAGCACATTTAAGAGAGGGGTGGATTACATGAATAAAAAACTCAGATATATCATATGTGGATTGCTGGTTTGTGTGATTGTGCTTGCTGGCTGTGGTAGTTCAGCAACAGCACTGGACTATGGTGATGCAGAATCCTTTGAAGCAGCTCTTAATGCTGGGGAAAACCTGGAAGGCAAGACGGTAAGGTTCTACGCATCTGAACTTCATCCTGATTCAGCAATGGGCTATAACGTGTGGGCCGGCGAACATCTTAATTTTATATCTGCAAGAAACCCTGATATTAAAGCGGGGGATACAGTTGATGTTAAGGCAACAGAGATTACAAGTACTATGGGCTCATGGTTTATCAAATATGAGAAAATAGGAAATGCCATTATTGGTGACAATACAATAACAGCAGGAGCTACGCCTTCGGATACAACAGGTGTTGCAGATGGCACGGAAGAGGCTACTACGCAAGCTAATGATTCAAATAAGGAATTAAAAACAAGTGCAGATTTGAATGAGGAGGAAGAAAAGAAAGAGACCACCGCTCCAACTGATGTGGAAGCTGAACTGGATAAGATTGAAGCGGTTGACGCAGGGATAGAAGTATTTGATCAGTCTTATGGTGGCAAGCGCGTGAGCGCATATATGGCTATCAAGAATAACAGCAACATTAATTTAAGGTTTTCGGATATGCGTTTTGAATATGTTGATAACGATGGGAATCTTCTATCTGTAGACGATATGCTGACATGTATTCCGGAAGCTATAAAGCCAGGGCAGGTAGGATATATATATTCCTATTATCACGATATTGAAGATGTTGATCTGTCTAATGGAATATCCTTCCAACCGGATGGCAAGACAATGGAGGCAGAGAAGTTCTATGAAATTGACGTTAGCGATGAAAGCTTCAGCGTCGGATCATTCATGGATATCAAGGTTATAGGCAGGGGGGCAAATAATACATCTGATTCACATTCATTTGCAAAGCCCGGGGCAGTATTCTTTGATAGCAATGACAATGTTATGGGATTCTGTTATGGTCTTGAATCCTTCGATGCAGGGCAGACCAAGGCATTTGAGATACAGGGAGATCTTTTATCTGCTGACTATAATCCCCAAAATGTAAGCAGAGTAGAAGTATACATTCAAGGAAACGAGTGGTGATAAAAACAAGAGAGGTGCGAATAAATGATGGTAATCGGTATTATTCTGATAAGCTGGGGCGTTATTGGAATTGTCATGGGAATGATGATGTTTGGTGATATAGGCGTGGCATGTATTGTTGGCGCAGTAACAGCCATTCTCTGCGGAATTGGTTTTATTATGGCAAATAGTAAGATAAAGAGAATTGGTCAGACGGGTTCAAATGTATAAAAATAATCATTTATAAAAAAGCTATTAATATTATGTAAAAATGATTACATCTATACTCAATTTACTATAATTAATGTACGACTATTTCAACGTTGACGGAAATGTGAGGATGTCAACTTGATTTGTCTAAAGTGTGGGAAGCGAGTAATAGCATACTGATAAGTGGAAAAAGATGTGCTGAAATAATAAAAAGCCAACAAGCATAGACATTAGTATCACAAGCTTGTTGGCTTTAAATGAATCAAAGATCGTAATGCGCTATAAGTTTACCCTTTGTATCATAGATATCGCCAGTATTGGAAATTGTCATGATTTTCTTTTTTGTGTCGGGATCTCTAAATTCGGTCATGGCAGTGGTGTATGGATAACCATTATCTGATGCAAATTTTATTACATAATTGGATCTTCCAATCCCCCATGCTACGGTGGCTATCCATTGATATGAGTTTGCGGCTTGTTTAGCCTGAATATTCTTGGCGGTGTCGTAGTAGGTAATATTTACTGGGACTCCGTCACTGTTAAAGAAGACTTCTGATTTTGACGTGGATGCGGAGATTGCTGCAATAAAATTCTTTTGCTGCTCTGCTGCAGCTTTAGCTGCGGCTTTGGGATCAAATGTTACTTCTTCTCCGGGTTGAGCCCCAGCGTATGCAAGACGTCCTTCTGTTTTTCCACTATTTTGATAGTGATTGAATAAAACTTGAGCATCATTTCCTAAGGCAGCTACTACATCGGGGTTAGATGTTGCATAGAAATTAGGATCAAACTCGGCAGCAAAGGCGGTAATGCCAATAGACATGCTCAAAATACAAAACATTAGTAATGAGACTAAAATTTTACGCATAACAATCCCTCCTTGGATAAACTGATATGACAATGTCATGTTAATAATATAGCAGACACTTATAAACCGTAATCGAATTATGTATTAAAGATATATTAATTTGGAAAGCATAAGCGGAGGTATGATATGAGATTTTGTACGAATTGCGGAAATCAGTTACCTGACAACGTGAAATTTTGCGGAAAGTGTGGTACACCCGTCCCATCCGATGACGAAACTCTCACAGAATCTAGTGCGATGCCTCGGGTACAAAGTGAGGAACCCATTATACTTGAGAATGTTACTGTAACAAATACTCCGCAATCCACTTTATATCCAGAATTTTCCAATAATGTAAATGAAGGAACAGGAGCTCAACAAAAGGAAATTCCGTGGGTTTGGCTTGGAATTGGAGCAATTGTTCTTTCGGTGCTCGCATGGATTGTAAAGTCTACTGTAGCCACTATTGTAATTGCGGTAGGCGCATTGGCATTGTCAATATTCCTTTTAATTAAAAAGGCTAAGCCTAAAGCCTTGCCAATAGTAGCAATAGTAATTTCTGGGTTTTTGCTTATAGCATGGTGTGTGCAATGGACGGTTTTCGACAGAGAAGATGACAAGGAAGTAACATATCAGAAGGTTACTTTCAAAGAATTAGAGTTTACTATTCCTAGTTATTATGAACTTGGGGAGAGTAGTACCTCAGATATGGATGTTTATAATGCAGGCAAAGGAAAGAAGTTTGCTTTTCTGGATATTGGCTATGGTGATGCATACAATGATGGGGGTGCTACAGCAGCTCAATTATCATCTTATGCATTTCTCCTAGAAGACTACCAAGATGAAATTGATACGTTTGTAGATCAAGGTCTTGATGAGGCTATTAAGGCAGGAATCAGCAATATCAACGGATACAACGTCGAATATGTTAAGGATCTGTATTTGGCGGGAACAAAAGCCAAGGAGTACAGGTGCACATGTGACTATGAGGGATACACGGTTAACACAATGATGGTTGGCTCGATAGATATTATGACGGGCGATTTTTATTATTTGATTTTGGGAGAATCTGCTGAGGCTGAAAACAAGTATATATCAGAATTTGACGGTATTATAGCATCGGCAAAATACATCGATGAGACGAGGAACAATAGCAACGTAACAAAGGGAATTTCTCAAAAGAATTCTAATAATGACTCTAACAATAACTCATCTGACAGTGGAGTAAGCCCGGATTTCAAAGAAACCATGGATTCTTATGAAGAATTCTTTAACGAATATGTGGATTTCATGAAAAAGTATACTGAAGAAGGCAGCTCCGCAAATGCTTTTTCGATGTTAGCTGATTATTCAGAGTTTATGACAAAGTATGCTGATATGATGACCAAGATGAGCGAAATAGATACAAACAATCTTTCTCCGGCAGATTCTGCATATTATTTAGAAGTAACGGCAAGAATTTACCAAAAATTGGCAGAATTGCAATAAATCATTTTTGGGTGTGAGGAATCTTCAATGGATAATAAAAAGCCTGGAAAACGGATATTTTTGATCATTGCATGCATAATACTTGCCTTGATGGGTGGAATAATCATTTTCAACAGAGTATTATTCAATAAATATGCGACTTTAGTTAATGAGTATAATGCGAAAATTAGCACATATAATGATGCGGTAGATGACTACAATAGTAAGGCTCAGGAAGCAACAGATAATATTAAAGCATTAATGGAAGAGATTAGTGAGGCGCAGTATGTCATAGACAAAGGCGGAAATGCATATGATGAATCATACCGTTCTACGCTGGAGGATGAAATAATTGATGCCATCCAAGGTGTTAAGTTCCCAATATTATATTCAAAGAAAGATTCTATACAAAAGGAATCACTCTTTTCGTTCAAGAAAATAGCAAATGCCACAACGAGTATTGAGGAACGCCACAAAGAGCTGCTTGCAGAAACAGATATTGTTAATGATGCTTTCAATAATTTGGAAGTTATTGATTATTCAACGCAGATTGATTCAATTACTGCAGCTAAGACTGATCTTATTCATAGTTGTTCAATTAGGCGTCAGATAACAAATCCTGACAAAGAATTCCTAGTAGAAAGGCTCCAGAAAGTCGATAATGTCATTAATATTGCTGCTTCTACAGTGAATAACGATCCTAATAATGGAATGTCTGCTGAAAGAGGTTATACTGTCCAGGTATACTTTTCTGCAGATTATTTTAACAATGCAGAGTTGAAGGGCGACGCATTGATAAAAGAAGGAACATCCGCCGGTGGAAGTCTGGAAACATATAGAAGTGATGATGATGCATTTCAAAGAAATCAGTATTTAGCTGCACTTGAAGGAAACAAAAGCTTTAATCCCGGTAAACATCGGCAGGTAGGAACAATAGTACTGCGTGCATCAAGTGAGTTATCAGATGATAAAGCTGAAGAATTGCTTGATAAAATAGAGTCTGCACTTCTTGTACCAGATCCAGCCACATATGATGAGGTGGTAGAGAGTCAAGTTATTCTCGCGATGCCGACTAATTATACGCCTAAGGCGGGTATCATTGATTATGTAATTCCGGATGAATTTGAGAATGTATGCGAAAACTACGGAGGGACTGCGTTTGTTAGTTATATAGGGGATATTGAGAATGTCACCGGCGATAATGATATGGCAGTATTCTGTGCGATAAACTCGAACCTTAGTGCGGTAGATAATCTGGAATTATGGGAAACCCATAAAGATGAGATAGACAAGGTAATGATGGAAGGTATCTTTAATTCAATGAGGATACAGAACCAAGAGAACAGAAGTTATCTTGGCCAGGATATAACATTGAATCAGGGCAGTTGTGTATACAAAGGGCAAGATGCAAGCTTTATATATGCAACATATTTTAATCCATATACCAATGAGTTAAACGCGAACTATATTATTTATACATATTCAAATGCCTCAAATTACAGTTTTCCTGAACTGTATTGTAGTATTTTAGATGGCGCGAGCATTCCTGTAAAAGGATTAACATCTGAGGCATCTGAAAGATTTAAGTCTGCTGAGGTATCGAGTGATTTTAAGAA